>ENA-OQJQ01000169-OQJQ01000169.1-human-gut-metagenome-genome-assembly--contig:-NODE-169-length-65055-cov-25.941734_pt1 | contig 65055 bp, 32 predicted proteins | sample MGYA00242609_ERZ504776 | MGnify/ENA primary metagenome ERZ504776 (study PRJEB26092, sample SAMD00036354) | human gut metagenome | host: Homo sapiens | study: EMG produced TPA metagenomics assembly of... | reverse complement strand
GGCAAAAACCTGGGCAACAAAATGTTGCTCAGGAACTTATAAAAATAATTATCAATTATGTTGCGGAATTAAGGTTAAAATCAAGCTGATTATCCCAAGTCCAGTCCATACGGTCTGTCGTCTCAACCTCTGCAGAGTTCGTTCCGTTCACCTGATAATAATTGGAACCTAGCGGATTACGGTCATTCACTCCAGTAGCATTAAACTTTCCTTGACGCCCATGATAAAAGTTAGGTGAAAAAGTAGTCGCAAATTTTAATCCATCCATTATATTAGTACGCAAATATACATTGCCAAAGACATGAAATTTGCGAGTTTGATTAGTATAGTTTTCATCCTCTAAATCATTCAGTGGGCTAACAGTAGAAGTGAATTGTCCGGTAGACCCAAAAGCATCCTTTGACCCTGGATTATTGATAATGTTACCATTTTCATCATAAGGTGCAACAAAAGGATTGAAATAAAAAGCGTTTTCATACGGACAATAAGTTCCATCGGTACTAAAATCATCTTGCACCGTATAAGCCATATTCACAGATAATCCAGCTTCAAATACTTTGGAAATTTTTCCATCAAAAGCACCTTTGATATTGAAACGGGAATAATCATTATGTTTGAACACATTTTCTTCCCCTTGATAACCAACTCCTAACCGATAATTAATTTTTTCTGTGGCTCCGTTGGCACTGATATAATGATTCTGCTGATTACCTGTCCGAGTTACGAGGTCTGTCCAGTCATAACCATCTGTTCCCGACATCATCATCTCATAAATTTGGGAATCACGATAGTTTGTACCACCATCACGTTTCAGAAACGTAGTTTCCAAATCAGATTGTTTAATTTCATAATGAGGAATACCGTTCGCATCTACTCCTTTACGACTAGAACCATCAAAGACATCTGATGTTAAAAGAGTATGACGTGCAAAACGATAATCTATAAATTCTTGAGCATTCATAAAATCAGGCATACGGGCAACCTTACGTATCCCATAATATCCATCATACGAAATAGAAACATGTTGAGGTTTTCCTGCCCCCCTCGCACCTTTGGTTGTAATCATAATCACACCAGCAGAAGCACGTGAGCCATAGATAGCAGTAGACGAGGCATCTTTCAAGACGTCTACCCGCTCAATATCCTCGGGATTCAAAAAATCCATAGACGAGCACACAATACCATCAATTACATAAAGAGGAGCAGCCTGTTTATTTATAGATGCCTGTCCACGTATCTGAATATTAAATCCGCCACCCGCACGGCTATTGGATTGAGTGATATTTACTCCCGGAACCGCACCTTGTAATGCATCTTCCAAACGGGTAGTACCTCTAGCAGCGAGTTTTTCAGAAGATATAGAACCTACAGAACCTGTCAAATCTGATTTCTTCATGGTACCATAACCTACCACCACTACTTCATCCAATACTTCGGTATCATCCATTAAAGTCAGACTGAAAGAAGTCTGCCCTTTAACTGGGATTTCCAAAGTCTTGTATCCAACAAAACTTACCTGAATCGTCCCATTGGTAGGGACATCAGAAAGAATAAAGTTCCCATCAATATCTGTTATAGTCCCATTAGCGGTTCCTTTCACCACCACACTGGCACCAATAACAACCTCACCATTTGCATCTATTACGGTTCCTTTAATCTTACTAGGCTGCTGGTACGCAGAAACCAGTAACGATTCATTTACCGCATAAGCAACATGACTTCCTGAAAGAAAAGCTGCACAAATAAAAACCGCAAGAAGCGATTTTCTGTTTCCATAAAAATTAGATTTCATTAGCCAACCTTTTTAAATTAGACATTAAAGTTTTAATGCCACAAAAGTAATCAGCTATTCATTTTACAGAGATGAAGCATCTCCCGATAAGGTTGAAGCATGTTTTCTCCACCTTTTAGGAACATATTTCAACCTTGTCCACCTTGGCATGTTCAAGCGTTTTTGCCCGATTTCATCGAATATTCTGTAGGCTGCATACCAAATTCCTTCTTAAAACAGATAGAAAAATACTTGGGATCATTAAACCCGACCTTATAAGCCAGTTCGGAAATGCGGAAATTCGGATTTTCATCCATCATCCTGCAAGCCGCCTTCAGACGGATACTACGTACAAAGCCAGTTGTATTCAATCCCGTCAAAGATTTCAATTTCTTATGCAACGTTGTACGACTGGTTGCCATCTCATCTACAAACTGCGGAACATCAAAATCGGGATCATCCAAATGACGGTTCACACAGGCGACAGCATCCTGCAAAAACTTTTCTTCATCCGAAGGTATGTTCGTAAAGAACTGCAATTTTAGATGATGCACCTTGTCCGTCTCACCTTCCTGCAAAAACCTACGATTACGCAATAACAGCCTCCGACGAATCTCCCACCATATCAATACCATAAACAGTATAGCCAATAATACATAAATAAAATAAGCCCACCAAGTAGCCCAGAAAGGTGGTTCAATAATAATTTCCATTTCTCTCACGTCACCCCAATCACCATTCTCATTCGTTGCCCGTAGCTGAAACACGTACTCCCCTGCAGGCAATTTGGAATAATAGGCAGTCCGGCTGGAAGCGTCCACATAATGCCAATCAGCATCAAAGCCTTGCAACCTGTACGCATATTTATTTTGCTGGGGACGATTATAAGTCAGCGATGCAAAACAAATGGTAAAATGGGAATATGAGGCAGGAATAACTAATCTGTCTGTAAAATCGGAAGTAAAAGGAGTTATCTCCTTTCTTTTCTTATCCGACATCTGTTCCAATGGTCTTCCATCCACCAAGATATCAGTTATGCATAAAGAAATATCAGCATGTTTCTCTTCCACCACTTCCGAGTTGAAAGTCACAATTCCCCTGCTGCATCCAAAATAGAAGGTACCATCACGATAGAAAGAAGCATTTTGATTAAAGAAATTATCCGCCAACCCATCGGCAACTGTAAAGATACGTACCCTGCCCTTTTCCTTTCCGGATATGGTTAGCTTTGCCAGCCCTTGATTGGTGCCCAACCACAGATTACCACTATTATCTTCCTGCATACTGCCAACCATATCTCCGGGCAAATTAAACTCCTTATGAACAGACTTGAAACAATCATTTTGCACATCATATAAACAAAGTCCGCTGCCCTCTGTCCCGACCCAAATCCGTCCGCTTCTATCCAACAAAAAACAAAGAGGAGTATTAACCGACAGCAAACCATTCTCCATACAATAGTTCTTACACTGCAACGATTCCGGACGTTCCATATCCCCTGTAACATGAACAATACCATTATTGTTGGTTGCCAACCATAATGAGCCGTCATTATCCTCAACCATCGTGGTCATCTCCCGGCCAAGCAATTCGTCTGCTCTGGACAAACGATTGAAACAATACTCACGCCCGTCCCGGTAACGCACTCCAAGTCCTTTATAGGTACACAACCAGCGGTTTCCCTTACGGTCCTCGTGAACTAAATACACTAAATCATGAGGAACAAAACTGCAATTCGAGGTCTTATACTGATGTATTATTTGTCCGTCACGACAAACTATCATCCCCTCGTCATGCACAGCAAGCAACACCTCACGGGTTAACGGGCTATAAGAAATATGATAAGGACGTTTCGAAGGAAACAATGTCACTTTTTTATCTCCATGCTGATAATCCAATCCATAGCCCATACCTATCCAAAGAGCTCCATTTTCTTCCACATACAATGTAGAAATCAAATCTGTAAAAGATTTATCGTTGCCACGAGGATAAATTACATTAAAGGAACGTTTCCTAGTATCGACATGAAAGACACCAGCCCCTTTAGTACCGATCCACATTAATCCGCTTCGATCCCTAAAGACTGTGTTCACCTCGCGGACAGGAAGATAATGTGTAGAGCCAGATTCTTGATAATTGATAAACTTTCCCTCATCAGCCAGTTCCATCACACTAACACCCTCTCTAGTACCCAACCATAACGAACGTGTCTGTAAATCTTCATGAATCGAATAAATATAATCAGACGGCAAAGAAGAAACATTTCGGGCATCATGTCTATAACCTTCAAAAGAAACCGTTTTCCTATCGGATGAAAAATGGGCCTTATACAGCCCGGACCCACTAGTTCCTATCCACATCACCCCTCTAGAGTCCTGAAACAAAGCCAAAACAGAGTTCTCTTCATCTAAAGGCGGATAGTGCAAAAATGTATTTTCCTTTATGCAATAACGATAAAGCCCATCCTTCCAGGTACCTATCAACAAATCACCATTTACATCCTCAAACAAAGTTTGAATATTCACAGATTCGGGTACGTCCCCTCTACAATTCTTCCGAGTCATCAAAGCCAATGTATCCTGCATTTCATCATAATAAGCCATTCCACGGATGTACCCCAGATAAACCCGGTTCTCTTTTGTTACATGAATTTCATTCAGCCGTTGTTTGCTGACTCCATCCAGTTGCAATTTTTTCATCTTCCCTGTCCGTTTATCAAGCATACAGAGTCCCTCGTGAGTCCCAATCCAAAGCCGGTGAGAATAATCTTCTTCCACACAAAGCACATTATTATTAACCAGAAGACCAGGGGTATAAAGATTTGATTTATAGGTACGTACCTCGTAACCATCATAACGAAACAATCCATAGAAAGTAGGAATCCAAATATATCCGTCACGGTCCTGATACACTTGGTGAACCATGCTATTCGGTAATCCTTCAGGAGTGGAAAACTGTTTGAACTCTAGATCGTCCCAACAGACATGAGCTCTCCCCTGAAATATTAATCCACTCATTATCAGAATCATGAATACTAGTCTAAATGTTTTCATTCTATTTTCTATTAGATTTCATTTAGCAAACTTACAAAAACCTAAGAATTAAATAAAGTTTTCAGAATAAAGAATCATGTATAACCCTATACTATGAGATTACTCCTAATATATAATTTCCCAAGAACCACCAATAGAACTCAGATAAAAAGGCAGTCGGTTCAGTATGAACCAACTGCCTTTACAAACTTTAAAACCATCTCTGTCTTATAAACAGAAATAGTATGAAAAAGGAAGACTTATCTTCACCCAGTAAAAATAGATAAAGAATAGAAAACAAAACAAATTAAAAAATAGATTTCAAAAGCCTTCCATCTTTTCCTCCAATTCCTCCTCCGTATCCACAATACCCAATAAGCAGTTTATTTCCCTTCTTTTATCCAAATCTTTAAAATAGGTTTCCACCACTTTATAAAGATCAAAATGACAAGTTGATCCGGCAGCCATATCCAATGAGTCCACGATCCTTTCCACTGCCTGATGAATTTTATCCACATCAATCAAATGCAGTTCATTGCTATGAATAAAATATTTTTCCATAATCATTATTTTTTCTGTTTGTACTATCATTAGAACAGTCGAACTATGGAGAATGTTTTAAAAACGAAAGCTGCTCTTATTTACATGTCTTGAACCGAAATGGCAGACACAATCCTTACATCAAAAATCCCCCCAGCTATACAACCATTCTTTGCCTGAAATTTCACTGTTACATTTTTTCTTGCTTTTATATATTCAGCAGGAATATGAATATAACATCTATACAGTCCTTTTCCTTCTTTACAAGGTTTAGACAAATCAATAGTATCTATCCATTTACCATCAATCAAAACATCAAAAATACGATTACCCGAATCACTTCCCAAAAGCTGTAAGCAAACAGACTGTTCCATCTCTTTCCGAACTTTCATTTCATACATAAAATATCCACCTTTAGAAGCATCCCGCCAATTCTCACCAGCTGTAGAATTTACTGCCTCCATTTTATGCATTTTCTCAGATTCAGCATCTGCAATAATGACCCTGTCTACAGTTCTTTTATTCAAGTTATCCTCTTCTTGCTTAAATTGCTCCGATTTCTTCAGCTCGGCCAAATAGTTCTCTTTCTTATCATAATGCCGAAAATATACGGCATAGCGGCTCCAGTGAATAGTATTAAAAGGAACCAGCTCTACAGGCTTGAATACTACATTATCCTTACTACACAAAAAAGCCAGCTTCTCTCCTTTTTTCCGGATAACAGCAGCCGGTATTTTCCGGATATCCCCTATAAAAGCCGGCACATCTATCACTGGATAATCTTTCATAGCAACAGTAGAACGTGCAGATCTGAAATCATCTTTCGATAAATGCTCGTCACTAATTCTAGCTGCCAAAACAATAGGCCCATATTTCAAAGCAAGATAATGAGTCGCCTCATTCAAAGGCACTATTTCCAATTTCATAGGTAGCTCTATCCGTACTTTATCTCCATCTTTCCACTGCCTGTTTATTGAAACATATCCATCCACACCAGCCTTTATTTTCTCTCTCTTACCATTTACAATTACATTGAGTGACGAACTTCCCACCCAATAAGGACAACGTATCTTTAAATTAAAAACAGCCTCTCCGGAAACAGTAAGACTAGTAACACCTTCATCAGGAAAAGCAGTTTCCTGATGAATACTGATTCCTTTATCCCATGTAACTACCGATGGTATAAACATATTTACATACAAGGCATCATCTGTATGAGCATAAATCATTTGCCCAAACTTTGCTGTTTGCTCAAACCCCGTCCCGGTACAACACCAAAAAGAATCATATTTAGTTCCATAAATTTTATAGTGTCCCGGTTTCATGGAAGTATAATACACACACATACCCTGATCAGGATCATAGTTGGCCAAAATATGATTAAATAAGACTTTCTCATAATAATCCACTTTCTCCACCTCGGCATAATCACAATATAAACTCTCTGTCAGACGAAGCATATTAACCGAATTACAAGATTCAGGTCCCCCGTTCAATTCTATTCGATGCTCGAATTCCTCAGGAGCAAAGAAATGTTCTCCTGTACTGTTACCTCCCATCACCCAAGTATGTTTTCTCACTACTGTATCCCAAAAGAAACGGGCAGCTGTGGTAAAACGTTCATTACTATCATAACGATAAACAGATTCGAAACCTGTAAATTTAGGAATCTGGGTATTAGCATGCCAACCCTCCAATATATCCTTTCCTTCAGACATGGGAACCCACATATCCTCATCGTTGAGTCTTTGTGCCCACTTAAGATACTTCTCCTCACCCGTTATCTGATAAACATCTATAAAAGACTCATTGATAGAGCCATGCTCGCACACCAACAATTTTTGAAGGTCATCATGTGATAACTTGTCAATAACTGAATAGCCGAACCAGTCTGCCATCTTTACCAATATTTCTTTTGCCTGTAATAAATCACATCGCATATAAACCTGATAAAGCCCCAACATGATCTTGTTCATGACATACACAGGTTCCCAGCATTTGTCATAAGGAGTCTCAATAAAAGGATTAGAAGTCTTGAAATTTCCATCCAGCACATTCTCGAAAATAGCTCTACCGCAAATAGTAGGTAACAAATATCCATCACCTCCAGCTTGCTGGCAAAGAGATAACTCCTCCAAGATATAGCTTAATCTACTTAGAATTGCAGTATCTCCCGTAGAATCATACATCATAGAAATTCCAGACAGATAAAACCCCATAATATGTCCCGGTAAAGGTCCATGCCCGTTCATATACTCAGATTCCCAAAAAGGATAGGGTTGTGCCTTAGGTGTCAAACCTGCTTCTCTCCGAAACCAAGACAGCAAACGGTCAGGTTCCAAAGAAAGCATATAGGCGTGGCTCAGGTCCATGATATGTTTAAAATCACTATCCAGTAAACGGACTTCTTTTAAAGAGAACAAAGAAATTTTATCTCCATTCACCGGCTCCACCTTTACCTTGTTTTCTTGTGCGTATACACCGGAAAAGACCAATAAGGTATATAGAAAAAGAAATATTTTCTTCATATTTAATGTGCTTTTTGATTTATATAATGAGCGATAAAAGGATGTCTATTCTTCCATTTGACCTCCATATTCGAAAGAAACCAAGTTTTACCAAAGTCATCATTCCCTTGATAAAATAAATATGTTTTTCCTTTCCTTGTTTTAAAGAGATGAGGATGTCCGGACTCACAGCAATTCCATGTTCCAGGATCACCATTCATCAGAAAGGGTTTATTAGAAAGTTTTGTCCAATGAATACCATCACTACTTTTAGCAACTCCAATCTGCTGAGGACGATTATTATAGGCCCCGGCATAAAACATAAACATCTCATCTCCCATCTGCACAACAGATGCTCCTTCGACACACTTCTCTTCCCAAGGATATTCGGGAACAAGCACCGGATGATTCACCGGACTCTTCCATGCCTGTTTCGAAAAATCCGTATGTGCAGGTGCCATTGCAACTCCTATAATTTGGGTAGAATAATCAGGAGTACGAGTTGCATAATATAAATAATACCGATCCTTTAAAAAAACGACCTCCGCATCGATGGCACGCCCGCAGTTCCACTCCCCTTCCGGAGAAAAAATAGGATTTGTAGCATTACGTACAAAATGGATCCCATCTTCAGACCATGCATGACAAATAGCATCTTTAGCACCATTACCATACGTCTGATAGAATAGATGAACCGTATCATTTCTTACCAAAGCACCCGGAGCACATAACCCTTTAGACTCATAAGCTGTTTGAGGTATGATTTCTCCAATACGATGCCAATCTTTCAGATTCTTGCTCCCGGCAATGCCTATTCCCCAACCTTGCGCTTCCGCGTTTCCATTCTGCTTTGGAGGAATAGAATAATACATCAGATATTTACCTTGGAACTCCACTACATGAGGATCTTTAGAAAAAGGCATTCCAATACGGCTTGTATCTCCATACATCATCTGTTTTTGGGCTAAAGAACAAAACACGCATATACACATCAATCCGGTGGTCATAATATAGCGTTTCATAGGCCTATTTTTTTTGCTTCTGCATTCTGCAACCAAACACACCTCCAGCAATCATACCGGGCAAAGCCTGTATCTTAACAGTTACATGACTTTTCCCCCGAGTTAAATCAACAGGAATAGGATACACTTTATCAATCCATGCACTAAAAGTTTCCACCCGTAATTTTTGCTCCCCTATCTTTTCATGCTCGGCAAATATCTCGAATTCACGATTTCCTCCATCTGTACTGCTATAAGTCAAAACCAATTCCATCGGTTGAACCGGATCTACTCTCAGGGTATACGAAAACCATCCACCATCCGAGGCATCACGCCATGTATTTGGTCCTCCCGTATGAGTATTCTCACCTTTCAACTGATGCGCAGTTTCCGAACTTTCTTTACCGATAAAAACTTTATCCGTAATACGGGCACGTTCTTTTAGCTGATCTTTCAATATATTTTCATCGGAAGGAAGCCACACAGCCATTTCACCATTTCCTCTATGAGACCGTGCATAATAAGGAATAAGCAGGATAGAATCTGTCACAGACTTTATTTCCTTAAAATCATTCTCGGCAATAATGCGTTCTGTGGTTCCTTTCAATATCTCCACACCTCCCAACATAGAAGCAGGAGCAGCCTCAAAAGCCGTTTCCGGTTTCAGCACATAATTCAATACAGTCCCTCCATTGTCAGCAAACTCTGCACAATAAACTATCGGGCCACGCTCTACGGCAAGATGATTCACATCCGCAGCAACCTTATCATTTGCTGAAACCTTGTGGACATCCATCGGAAGACTTAGTTCAATTGTATCCCCCCGTTTCCAACTACCGGATAAAACGGCATATCCTTTCTCCATTACAAAATCCCGGGGTTTTCCATTGATTGTAATTTTTACGGCTCTTTTATCATGCCTGGTATAAGTATAAAGATCGGAAGGTACAGGCTGACTATTTACCCATCCCGGAATACGCAACATAACAGCAAAATCTTCCGGGGTTTCCGGAGTCAATATCAACTTTATCTTTCCATTCCACGGATAATCCGTCTGTTGTTCCACCTGTACATGCTTTCCATTCTTTAGAACTACATCAGCATGATTGGCACCATACAGATTCACATAAAATCCTTTGGAAGAAGTGGCATACACATACCCTGGCACCGAAGGAATAAAACGAGCTAGATTAGAAGGGCAGCAAGAACAATCAAACCATTCGCTACGCTCTGAGCCATTTTCATCGCAAGAGAGGACATTTGGATAAAAAAACTTCTTTCCATCCAAACTGATGCCACTCAACACCCCGTTATACAAAGAACGTTCCAGCACATCAATGTATTTGGCATCACCATGCAGCATGAACATGCGTAAATTCCACATGCAATTGGCAATAGAAGCACATGTTTCACAATAAGCTGTACTATTAGGCAACTCATAGTTTTTACCAAACGCTTCTCCATGACGAGTTGAACCAATAGCTCCGGTAATATACATCTTCTTCCCTACTACATTGTCCCATAATTTACCCACAGCATTTTCAAAATGCCGCTCGTTTTTCAAAGCGGCTATATCTGTCATAGCAGCATACATGTAGGTAGCCCGCACTGCATGGCCTACAGCCTCATCCTGAGCAATGACTGGCTTATGATCCTGCCAATAAGATCCGTTACGGAACTGATCCTCACTATTCCGATCATATTTGTCATACTTTCCACGAGCCTCCAAAAAGAATTGTGACAAATCCAAATAACGTTTATCTCCTGTCACCCTATAAAGTTTTACCAGCCCAATCTCCACTTCCTGATGCCCTGGCGCTACAGTAATCTTTTCTTCTTCAGGACCAAAGGTATTACACAACAAATCCGCACTCTTAATGGCTATATCAAGAAATGAACGTTTTCCGGTAGCTAGATAATGAGCTACAGCCGCCTCATACATGTGTCCTACATTATACAATTCATGGCTGTTGTCACGTTCATTTTCCCATCTTTTACTGCCAGCCCACGGATGTTGCGAATCCCCACCAATAGTACGGGTAGTATAAAGATAACCATCCGGTTCCTGCGCAGCTCCTATCAGATGAATCAGACTGTCCATATACATATCCAGCGCTTTATCCTCCTTCACCGCCAACAAGTAAGCAGCTCCTTCCATTATCTTATACACATCCGAATCATCAAACGGATAAGGGGAATTGAACTTTCCTTCCATCAGTTTCCCCGCTACTGCAAAATTATCTATACGATGAGTTTCCTCACATTTATGAAAAGCAAAAGGCACGGTAACACTACGAATGGTTTCAATACGAGGTGCCCAGAAATCATCAGAAAAGTGTACATTGGTAAAAGGTACATCCTTGTATTGATAATCAGATTTATTGCTATCCGTCGACTTACACGCGGCAAGAACCCCGGCGACGAATAATATAACCAACGTTTTTTTCATGGTAATCTATATTTAAAGTTTATCTATAATTCGTATCTGAAGTAATTTTCAATTCATACAATCCTCCGGCATTCTTCCCTTGAGCAGCACGGAAAGTAACATTCACTTTATCCTTTCCACGAGTCCAGTCCGCAGGAATAGAATACACATCGTCCACATAGGTCAGATATAGTTTTCGATTCAAACTGACAGTACGCAAATAGTTGCCGTCAATCAATATATCAAACTGACAAGTATCAGGCTCGTCTCCCCAGAAACGACAAATCAGATGATAAGGCTTTTGTTCCGTTTTATTTATATGAAGTGTGTAAGAAAACCATCCGTCTTTTGCCATACGGAACCGAGTATTCTTTGCCCAAAAATAATCATGCCAATAAATAGAATCATTCTCCCCTTGCAACGCATGTTTCCTTTCATCTGTCTCGTCACCGATCTTCACTTCATCCGTTAAAGAACGAGTACGATAAACAAATTCATCCGGAGAATAAAGTTTCCAATATACAGTATGCCGCTGATGATGCATTTGAAAATAAGGGACCAACCCTACCCCTTGTTGTCCACCTCCATTCTTTACTGTAAACCGTAAAGGATGTTGTGAAGAACATTGTATCCAGCTATCCAGATCGGTCAATGGACCCACTAACATAGGAATATTCTTTGCCGGAAGCGATTCACGGCAAGCACGATTGTCAATAACCCTATCTTCGGGCATATCATCCGTCCCCAATCCTCCCGCAAGCAATATCGGGCCATACATGACAGAGCCGAAATGAGGTTCATCCTTTGCATAATCAATATATAAGTTACGTGTGAAAACCAATGTTATCACATCTCCGCTCTTAACAGAATCCAACAGGCGAATGTAGCTTCCCTTATGTGCTTCCGTCTGTGCCGGCTCTCCATTAATACGAACTACAGCATCACCGCTCACCCAATCCGGATAACGGAACAGAAGCGTTCCTGTATAGCTCCCTATTTCATCCATCCTTACTGTAACCGTATCCGATTCCGGGAAATAAGTATCCAAAGTCAGCTTCAAACCTTTTTCCTTCCAGTGGAGACGTGAAGGAATATACAGATTGACCAGCAATTCTTGGTTATCCTTAAAATAAATGGATTCGGCATACTTAGAATGATTCTCCATCCCTGTACCCACACAACACCAGAAAGAATCAAACGGAGTACTATATTGCTTAAATGATCCCGGCAACAAAGAAGTATAATAAGTCACACAGCCCGGCATATCAGGATCTTGTGAAGCAAGAATATGGTTATATAAAGCATGTTCATAGTAATTCAGATATTTATAATCACCATCCAACATGAACAACTGTCTTGACAATTTCAACATGTTATATGTATTACAAGTTTCTGCCGAAGTATAGTCCAGCCGCTTGCTTTCTTCACCCAGTACGCCAAAACGCTCATAACAACTATTTCCACCGATAGCCAATGTGTGATCTTTAATTACAATATTCCAAAAGTTACGGGCAGCCTGATAATAAATATCATTGGGTGAGAACTCATACTCTCTGGCTACTCCCATAAATTTGGGTATTTGATCGTTAGCATGGCGACCGAATAACACATCTTCTCCGTTAGCAATCGGATAAATAACATTGATATGATTGAACCTTTCTGCCGTCTGCAAAAATTTCTTATCTCCGGTAATACTATAAATATCAACAAAAACTTCATTCATCCCCCCCTGTTCCACACTCAAGGTACTTTGAAAAAGATCCCTATTGCTATTCAAGGCTATATGAGAAATAAAATCCGCCAAAGGCATCAATATATCCTTGGCTTGCCTACAACCTGCATAGACATATGCATCCCTCAATCCCGCCAAAATCTTATGGATACAATACCATGAGTTCCCATTCTGGTTATAATTCCAAGGTTGTCCGGTTTCATCCGGCTGGTTAAGCACCACATTCCCTTGAAGCAACTGCAAATAACCCTCCTTTCCTCTTTTACCGGTAATGAACCAACCATCCGGGGTCTGTTTTTGGCACTCTTGCAGTTCATCCAGCATATAATTCAATTTATCCAGCAAGGCTTTCTCGCCTGTAGAAGCATACATCATGGCACAAGCAGACATATAATGACCATAGGTACATCCACCATGCTTCTCCCATCCTCCGTAATTATCTCCTTTCCCCTGCAAACCGACACTACGGCGTACGTGTGGAATGAGCCTGTCTACATCCAGCGACAGCAGATATCCTTTATGTAAATCCATCGCTTTCTTAAAATAGCTATCGGTTAATTCGACTTCCGACAGTGCAAATGACTGCCATACCGGAACATGTACACGAGGTGCTTTGCGCACCTGCTCATATTCCGATGCAGTCAACTTGATCACTCCTAAAAACAATATACTTAAAACGAATACTAACCTATATTTTTTCATGGTAACAGATTTTATAAAAAACACAATCAATGAATCAATTCAATCTTACGGAAATCAGCAAAGGTTCCGTCTCCCCCTTTAGCACACAAGCCTATGCGGAAGCCCATTCCCCACGGAACATACGGCGAAGCATCAATTTCCGTTGCCAAAGGTATCCACCTCTGCCCTTTCCGGAACTCAAAGCAAAGCCAATACCCGTCTTTCACAGTCATCCTGACCTGTGCCGTTGCTGACACCGTTATAGCACTTTGAGCCAAGACATCAACTTTACCATCTACATTTTTCCATACTTCCACCTTATCTTTCAAAACTGATATGCCAATACCGGCTAAAGGAGCGCCAAATCCATTATGAGCTCCACCAATAATACCGATACCAGCCGCAGCCATACTTTTCCGGTTATCAACAGTAGCAGTCAACGAAAAATTCAAAGCCTTGACAGGTTGTACCAGCAGAGTACCCAATTCCCTGTTTTCCATAGATGCTCCTAGATGTAATCCGTTTTTTCCTGTCTGATAATCTATTTTCTGGGTTACCCTCCATTGCCAAATGGGAGCTAGTGTATTACCCTTAAAGGAATCCACATAATCCAAAGACAAATTAGGACGATTATAAACGGCATCGTTCCTAAAATAAGGCCAGCCATCCTCTCCCCAACACAATTCCTCCAACACGCCCTGACGTCCGACATATACCGAACCACTCCTATTATAAGCATGATACAAATAAAACTCCTTTCCATCTTTCCGAACTATAGTACCATGTCCGGGACAACGCCAATCCTGATTGTCTACCAAAATGGGATTCTTTTCATACTTCTCCCATTTGCCCAGCAAAGATTTGGAACGGGCCACTCCTGTTTTATAATTACATTTCTTGTCACAACAACTAGCTGCCGAATACAGAATATAAAAATAATCCTGCTTTTTAAAAACACATACCCCTTCTACCAACCCTTCCTCCCAAGGAGTGTCATTACAGAACAAGGAAGTCATTTCTCCTATCAGACGGGTGCGGTCCTCCGTCATCTCCTGTGCCCAAATATTTGTAGGCAAGCCCATACTGTTGCCGTCTTCTTTCCATATAAGATAAAGTTTACCCTTCTCATCTCTTGCAGCAAAAGCATCAATAGAGCCTGGTTCCTGAGCAACCAACGGTCCCAAATCTTTGAACCTCCCCATCGGGGAATCAGCTACCGCCGCCGCACACGATAATCTCTTTGTCCTCTTGTCACGGGCTGTATAATACAGATAAACCTTTCCCTGTTTCTCATCATACGATAATTCCGGGGCCCAAAAATTATTTAATGCCCAATCAGGTGCTCCATCCGGAAAAACATAATTCACCAATTCCCAGTTCACTAAATCTTTTGATTTAAAAATAGGGAACAACGGCGACCATTCATTAGAAGTCGCAGCAGCCCAATACTCTCCATTTATTTCAATGACAGTAGGATCAGGACGATCACCCGGCAATACCGGATTAATAATTTTTTCGTATCCAACGGCTTGCACATGTACACCGCAACATCCCATAATTGTCAATAGAATCACAAATAACAGTCTTTTCATAGTAATATAAAATTATTCATAAGTTACAGGAAATGCCGAGATACGCAAACGGGCAGCTCCCATCGGTATCAAGGTTATATCTTCCAATATTTCACTTTTCGGAGCCCCTTCTTCCGGCAACACACCACATAAGCCATATTGATCTATGCCCCAAGAAGGCACTCTTCTCCCTTGTGCTTTTATCACTAGAGGAACGTTATCAGCAGTAAAAGGATAATTGTCTGAAGGCCATTCTCTCTTCTCGACTTTCAAGCATTGCTCCAAAACCTTATCATCCAATTTCAAAGCATAGTTCCAAGCACTTTGAGGATAGATTTCATAAGTAGGCCAAGCATTGACATCAGCACCTTTCTGCCATTTAGAATCCCATATAGCATTTTCTGCACTACTTACCTTTCTATACTCTTCCTCTATCAATAGAGAGAAAGTCAAAGGACCGTAATTCACGCTGGCACTGTTTTGATTGGTCTGCCATCTTTGAACAGATAAAGACATGGGTAATTGCAAGATTACCACATCTCCATTACTCCAAGTTCTATCCAAACGAACATATTTACCAGACTCCATACCAGCAGCTACCGTTTCTCCGTTAACTATTAATGTCCCCCCCTTGCACCAAGCAGGTACACGAAGATATAATGGAAAATCCACTTTACCGGAAACTTGCACTGTAAACCGAATCATTTCTTCAAACGGATAGTTTGTTTCTTCTCTCAGAATAACTTCAGTACCGTTTACCCCTACTTTCGCCTGTGCACAACACGGACCGTAAATAATGGCGGCGAGCCCGTTATCCGGAGTTGCATAAACCAAATTTTCAATATAGTAAGGCCAGCCTTGCGCATGGTTATGCTGACAGCAACGACTGCTGAAAGGATTCATAGCCAAGAAAGGACCACCATTATCAATTCCGGGTTTATGGTCTTTAGAATCACTCACCACCTGATTGGGACAAGTAATATATCTTAAAGCTTTGAAATCAGGCATTACCGCCGCCGGATAAGAATTGAAAGCGACCTCCTCGCAATGCTCAGCCCAAAAAGGATCACCGGTCATACGAAGCATTATCTCATCAGACGCCATCTGTTCTACAAATCCACAAGTTTCTGTACCTTGTCGTGGATCAATATAAGCCAAACGGGCATTCTCGTCCGCTCCGAACATACCTCCCGGCACCTGTCCGAAAATACGTCTCACCAGATGATGCACTCGATAAGATGCCTGCAAATCTGCCGAATCACCACTAAGCATATAGTAAGTAGCCGGTTCACGAAAGCACTGTGCAATATTCACATTATGCCAATTAGGCAAATCCGATTCATTTGTCCAGTCTGCCGTATTACGATGAAGTTTCCGAGCAAGCTCCAGCAGGAATTGTTCTCCTGTGATGTTATAAAGCCAATAAACACTATACAGATTATCCCCCCCACGGCTGTTCTCCCAATAATCTTCCAAAAATTTATCATCGGGGACAGTTAGTTGCCATTTAAAGTAATCAGTCATCAAAGTCAACACTCTCTTATCACCAGAATATTCATAATAAGATTGCAAACACCAAAGCATTACCATATTCGCCCAAAGTTCTCTCTTCCCTCCACGTTCATTCACCGGACCGAAAAAGCCATCCGGTTGCCGGCTCTGAATAGCTGCTTCAATCCAGACTTTTGTTTCTGCAATCATAGCAGAATCTTTTAAGATATAAGCCAAATCACCATATCCTTTCAGCCAATAAGGGACTTCTTCCCAACCATGATCTCCACCAGACAGCAACCACGCATTATCCTTCTTATCCAACCACGCACTAATTTCACCCAGTTTCCCGGTTAATCCCTCTTTTTGCAACAGCAGGTACTTTTTCAGCCAGCCTTCCGGCTCAATGGTTCCTACCGGCAATTTTATAAAATGCAATGGTTTCAAAGGCAAACGATTTCCCTGATAACTGACATTCCTATCTATCGTACCGGGACGTGAAAGCATATCTATCTTCATCTCCCTTTTTTCCTCCATACATGCTGTCAGTACAGCCACAATCAAAAAGGAACCTAATAACAATTTCCCTATATTTCTCTTTTTCTTAAACATACCGTTTTTTATTCAAATTTTACATCAGCAAAAGTACATCTGTCCCTGAGTTTCATGGAAAAGAATCTTGTCAGAAAAAGAAAGAATATAACCATTTTACTCATTCAGAAGTTTTTCAGCCCATATCATCGTATTTTCTTTACTTTTAATCCGCTAATAACACCTTGTCCTTTTTGAGGAGAAAGCAGAATCTCCAGTCCTTCATGATTCCGCACATTGACCACAAGTGTCTTTACAACAGCTGTCTGCTCGCCATAAGAATCAGCCAGATTCAATGAATCTATCAATTTTTCTCCATTGACTGACACATCAAATACACGTTGTCCCTCGGCAGAAACACCTGTACGCACAATATTTTTCCGTTCATCCTTACTGAAAGGTTCCGTGAAATAAAAGCCAATTTCATATACTCCGTCAGGAACATCCAGCCGGTAACAAGTCGTACCAATCAAAAAGGTCTGAAAAAGAGGCTCTAAAAAAGTATTTTTTATATCAGCCCCTACTCCATACCTAACTCCATCATGTGATGATCCCGGCCAAGAGTTAAAAGGTTTTCCATCCATATATCCCCAACTTCCCTTTGTATAAGGTTTATCGGGTATCCATATTTCCTGAAGCTGCGGGTCTATAAAATAACAATGCTCCTGTCCCAAATTAATACAAAGACCGTCCAAAAGCACATCACTGTCAGTAAGACGGGAAGATAACAATTTCATCTGTATCTTCAGCCTGTCTGAAAGTGCCCCACTTCGAGCATCCAGCAGATTCTCTCCGTTTATAAAAGGAACTGCGAAAACAGCTTCCCCATTTACCACTTCACGCACACCCAAAGACTTTCCATTATGAATTAACTCCACCGTTTTCTGATTAGAAAAAACACTGATCTTACGCACATTTATACTATCATCACAAATTTCCACCCTTTTCGTCCAATCGGCCCCGGCAATATGAATCATCGGAATGTCCGACCAACGAGCCTGACAGTAATAATAAATCTCTTTCTTCCGACGATCCTCTGTCAACATTCCTTTTTGATTCAGATTAGGCTTGCTATCACCACGACCATCCACCTGAAAATCAACCAAATTCCAAATAGAATAACCTATATAATCCGGACGTTTCTCCATTTCATTGATATATCTGCGATTAAAATCCAATTGAAATTCCGGAGTAAAATCAAATGTACGCGGAGTATAAGAATGGATACGTTCATCGCTTCCTGCTCCAAATTCCGACAAAAAATGAGGTTTTGCAGTAGAATAACTACAAAATTTATCAAACATAGGTGCAATCGTAGCAGAATCTCCCTGATACCAAGACTCATATACATTCACCCCGTTAACATCCGAAATACTAAACATCTCCTTACTAGACTGTGTATAGGGTTTCTCCCAAGTAAAAGCATGAAAGGCGACACAAGAAAGACGATAAGGATCCAGCTCTTTTTTCAAAGCCTCCAATTCCCTAGCCAACGCAATAGCTTGCTTATGGTAATCCCATAATTCATTCATAGCCCCCCATAGTACCACCGATGGATGATTGTAGTTCTGAAGAATCATCTCTTTCAACATTTCTTTGCAGTTATGAGCGAATGCCGCATTTTTTCTCACTTCATTCACAACACAAATTTCAGACCATACTATCAACCCCAATTCGTCACAGGCTCGATATATTTCCGGATCTTGAGGATAATGACTGATACGCACAAAATTAGCTCCCATTTCTTTCAGCAACCGCATATCCCTACGATTCATTTCAACGGGAATAGCCGTTCCCAAACCTGCATAATCCTGATGCCGTGCAGCTCCCCTCAATTTAAGATACTTCCCGTTCAGATAAAAGCCTGTCTTGTCCACCGAAAACCATCTGAATCCAACCGGAGAAATTACTTCTTGATACATTTCTCCATTCTTGGCATCGCATACCTGCACTTTTACCGTATATAAATAAGGCAATTCAGGAGACCACAAATGAGGATTCTCTATCCTTCCTACAGAAGTGGATATAGGATATTTCCTGCCTGGAATCAGTTTCAGTTTCAACTGTTTCTCTTTCACAATCCGATTCATTTCATCGCAAAGAAAAACATTGACGTGCACGTGCTTTGTATCGGTAAAGTCATTTTTAAGAAAAGCCACAATTTGCATTGACGCCTCAGATACCGACACTTCAGGGGTTTGTATCCTTACTGGAACAGCTGCATAAGGTTCTGTCACAAAATGCACTTTTTCCGTCCATTGCAAGAACACCCTGCGATAAATACCCCCAAAAATAGAAAAATCTCCGGAAACCGGTGGAAGGATTTCCCCCAAAGAAGAACTATTATCCACTTTTACCGCCAACAGATTTTCCTTTCCAACTTCACAGATATCAGTTATATCAACTCCGAAAGCGGTATATGCCCCCAAATGAGTTTTCAATAATTTCCCATTTAAATAGACGTCTGCCTTGCTGGCCACTCCATCAAAACGAAGAGTTATTTTCTTATCCCGTGCCTCTGAAGGAATGAACAACTTCTTCCTATACAAGATATGCCACGCCTATATCCCCGTTGCTCGTCAATCACATCTCCGGCATTCCAAGTATGAGGCAAATCTACAGTTACCCAATCAGAATCATTCCAATCCATACTGGAAAAACGTTCATCATTCTCTGCTTTATACTTCCATGAATCTGTTATAGAAATTTCAGAGGCACATATACAACATATACATCCCCAGAAAAACAACAACCAACCGGCAAACCTTTTCATACCATCACTTCAAATAAATATTAAAAGAAAAAGACTGTCCGGAACCGCACATGACAAAAAGTGCCAAACAGGTTTTCGGACAGTCTGTTCATTACCAATCCACTAATATCCCGGATTCTGCTTTAACTTACCATTCTTATCCAATTCAGCTCTTGGAATAGGATACAAGTTCTTATTTATATCATTTGTAGCAGAATGAGAAAGCCATGATTTAGTTGTCCATACTCCAAAACGAATCAAGTCCTGCCTTCTTCTTCCTTCTTGGTTAAACTCCCAACCCAATTCATCCAAAAAGCGACCATATTTTATATCTGCTCCACCTTCATGAGTTGTTCTAGGACTTTTAATCTTGTCCAAATAGGTTGTTTCGCGCAATCCATAATCATAGGTACTCCCTCCCATCAGTTCCGCACCAGTGACTACCGCTTTTTCCGGAGCAGACTTGAATGCGCGTTGTCTGATTTCTGTTACAATTTGTGCCGCTTCGTCCGCTTTTCCAGTCCTTAACAAACATTCAGCTTTCATCATCAATATATCTGTATAGCGGAAGGGGAAAACATCGTTACTCATAGCACCAGGAGACATACCGGCAACATACTCATACTTTGCCAAATGATATCCATGTAATTCCTCAGCCCAATCAACCCCCGGAACCACATTTACAATATTCATAGGAATCCCCTGACTGTTGCCTATCTCGCACAACACATTGGAACCATCGGGATACACTTGCTGTCCCATCAAATAATTCTCGGTCAGACGACTGTCATCCGGATCAAATGTATTTATAAATTGCGGAACAGCAACCGAACCTCCCCAACCACCAAAACTCTTAGTGGAATATACCTGAGAGAACTGACCGTTTAGAGCGTAATTGAATATATTCAATCCACCGGCGTAACTTTGATCAAAAGGAACAGCAAAAACAGCTTCCGTACAATCCTCATTATCAGCCTTGAATACATCTTTCTGATTTCCCGCCAACGAGAATTTACCAGATTTTATGATCTCCTCACAGGCATCCAGACACTTTTGCCATTGTGGGGTTCCCGTATACACCTCCGCATTGATATACATCTTGGCCAATAAAGCATAAGCAGCCCATTTGGTAAAACGTCCGTAAGTCGATTCATCAACATTCTCCGGTAATAAAGGAAGGGCGGCTGTCACTTCGGCAATGATAGAATCATTCAAGGCTTTACGACTGATTTGTTCGGGAAGAAAACCTTGAGGGACATCAAAACGGGTCAGATAGGGTACATTGCCGTAATAATCACAAAGCATATAATAATAAGAAGCCCTTACCGCTTTTAACTCCGCCAAATAATTATCCTTACCTTCCGTCACAGGCAACAGGCCGGATTCAATCTGGTAAATTACCTGATTGGCATTGTTTATACCAGTATACAGGTCACCCCACCGATTAACAGCCTCACCTGTCTCCGAAGTCCAGGTATGTAAATGCATGTTAATGGTAGTCCCATTCCATCCCCAAGGATGTACCGGTATCATGGTCTCATCTGTAGAAATGGTCTGCGTTTCATTTATTGCACCGATAACAACAGAACGCCATGGAGTATAAGCATTACCTAATATGGCAACCATGTCCTTTTCCGTATAATGATATTTATCGGATACGATCGTAGTATACACGCTATCGTCCAGTTCCATACAACTATTCAATGATGCTCCTATCAGACAACAAAGTGCAGGACACATCAATGCTATTCTTATTCTTCTTTTCATGTTCTTCAATCTAATAATTTAAAAATTCAAGTTAACGCCAAAGGTATATGAACGGGTAGTGGGATACTTGTTTCTGTCATCTGTTCCCGGAGTTAAAAGCGAACCGCCTACCTCCGGATCAAGTCCTTTGTATCCGGTAATGGTCAAAGCGTTTTGAACAGAGAAATACAGACGCATTCCCTTAATCCCTTTAATAAAGTCTTTCTTGAAATTATACCCCAATACAATATTATCAATTTTCCAATAATCGCCATCCTCCACATAGTAACTATTAAATTGCTTGGAGTCCGTCAGCACCGCTTTACCAAATACTTTTTCATACCCGGCTTTCAAATTATTCATTGCCTGGTCTCTATAATTCTCATAATGCAGACGAGTAAAGTTGATATTCTGGAATCCAAAGGCTCCTCTCATGGTAACGCTCAAATCAAAATTTTTATAACGGAAATCATTGTTCCATCCCAAATAATGCTTTGGCAAACCATTACCAATCACTTTTCTATCCTCTATCTTCACATCTTTAGACTCTACAGCATTACCATTCTGATCTTCATAAATCCATTTACCGTCTTCTGTAATATCCAATACTTTCCAACCCCAAATCTGCCCTATAGGCTCCCCTACTTTTACACGATGGGTAGGGACTCCCGACATAGGCGCTTGTGCGTCACCCACATAAAAATAATCGTTTGCCAACTGGTATTTACTATTATTCAATTTGTCAAGCTTATTCTTATTAGTAGAATAAGTCAGTGTGGTATTCCAACCAAAATCTTTTTTATTAAAGACAACCCCGTTCAGCAATATCTCCAGTCCCTTATTACTGATAGTACCCACATTTGCCAGTGTAGTGTCATATACATTGGGCGGAACAGGAACAGGATAATTATATAACAAGTCTACAGTTTTTCTGTAATAAGCATCAACACTACCACTGATACGATCTTTCAGAATAGAGAAATCAAGCCCCACATTAAATTCCTTCTTCTTTTCCCATGTGAATTCCGGATTCGGATTACTCTGCGGAGTCAATTTATTCACCCATTGACCATTATAATAAAAAGTATCATTATTTGAAGTATATCCCAAACGATAGGTTGCCAAATAAGGATTGGAAGGAGCAATACCTGTCACACCATAACCGGCACGAAGTTTCAAGCTATTAATCCACTTGATATTTTTCATAAAATTCTCTTCATTAATCCGCCATGCCAGACTTACAGCCGGAAATGTACCCCAAACCTGATCGGAACCCACAAATTTGGAGTCTGCCTCATGCCTTACACTAATGGTAGCCAAATACTTGCCCGCCAATATGTAATTGATACGTCCGAAAAAACTGATAAGATTACCTGACGTTTTATTACTGTTAATAGGAATAGCAGCACCGGCAATATCGCTGTCGCCACGTCCTAAAGCGATATTATCCCAGCCAAACTGGTCTGTAGGAAAATTCCAGTTCCGCATCCAATAATCCTCCCATATATTCTTCTGATAGCCATAACCTCCCAATACAGAAATATTATGAATGCCAAAAACTTCACTATACTGAGCGGTAAATTCAAACAACTGGTCTGTAGTCTCACAAGTACCTCTGGAGGCAAAACCGTCACGGGAATGAGCCACTGTGGTATTGAAATTATCAAAAGTCTCACGATAACCCCTTGTTTCGTAATATCTATCCCAAGATAACAAAGCATTGAATTTCAATGATTCGATGGGTTGGAAAGTAACATTACCATTCAATCTGGTACGCTGTCTGTGATGTCTGCCATTAGCTGTCTCGATAGTACTCAGCGGATTGGCGATAGCCACCAGAGCCGAAGGCTGTGCCCAAGGACCATCATACTCCGGCATTGATGACAGGACATCCTTATTTACATCCTGCTTATAAATAGGCAAGGTAGGATTAGTAACCAATGCCGCACTATATACCCCTCTATTGAAAGAGGAACCATCTCCGGTCGTTGTATAGTTCTGCGTATTAGAATTAACGCTGACGTTCAAACGCAATTTATCATTCAACATTGAATGATTCACCGCCAGTCGTACAATCAACGCCTCATTATCTGACTTTTTGAAAATTCCCTGGTTCTTTTTATAATTGACATTCAACAAATAATTAGTCTTCTCGGAACCACCCTTTACACTCAGATTATGCCCATGATTGACCGGAGTACGAGTTATGGCTTCCAGCCAATCTGTATTACCTCCAAAATCAGTAGCAGAAATTGTTCCATCCTGAATTAAAGAACGAAATTCATCTCCAGTCAACACTCTTTCCGTTTTCACAAACTCTTCTGTACCGACATACCCATTATAGTCTATGGAAAAATCAGAATTAGCCTTACGGGTAGTAACCAAAATCACCCCATTGGTAGCTCGTGTACCATAAATAGCCGCAGACGAACCATCCTTCAGCACATCGATTTGAGCAATATCCTCAGGAGCCACCGTTCTTAAATCTCCCGGAATACCGTCAATCAACACTAATGGCGAATTGTTACCCTGCAAGGAGTTAGTACCACGAAGTAAGATAGACGAATTCTCGGTAGGGTCACCTGTAGAATTCACAATGCTAAGACCAGCAATTTTCCCTTTCAATAATTGCCCCGCATCCCTCACATTTCCACGGACAAAATCCGAAGACTTGACACTTGAGATGGCAGCCGTCAGCTCACTTTTCTTTTGCGAACCGTAACCCACCACTACAACTTCCTCCAGCGCCAGAGAAGAAGGTTTCAACTGTACCTTGACAAAGGTCTGGCTACCCACATTTATCTCTTGGGCATCATAACCTATATAAGAAACAATCAAAACAGTATTCTTATCACTTGCCTCCACACTAAAATTACCATCTATATCGGTAATGGTTCCCTGAGAAGTACCTTTAAGAATAACCGACGCACCGATCAGTGCATCCTTATGTTCATCATATACCGTTCCCTTTATTATTCTGCTCTGAGCAAACAAGCATTGGGAAACGAGTAAAAACAAGCCCAACATCAACATCGTTGTTTGTCGATGTCCAAATTCAGACGGATGTGCACCTTTACTAAACATGTTTTTCATATTTGATCTTTAATTTAATTACAGCCCAAAAGTAGACTTATTAGATAAAAAGCCACAAGAATATCCATCCAAATAATATGAATTTTCTGCCAAAACAATATTTTCACCCACCTTTTACACCACCTTACCTCCTCCACCTTACGAAAAGAGAGCAATATTCTGCCAAAACAGGACAATATTTTGCCTTCCCCTTGTGTTTTTCAGCCAAATATCTACTTTTGCACATAGTAAACCACTTGATAAAACAAACTATGTACAAGCACTTATTCCTTCTCATATCAATCCTTTTCAGCCTGTCATCCCCCTGTGTTCATGCTGAAAGATATTATTTCCAACATTTGGGTCTGAAAAACAAACTGTCTCAAAGTTCCGTTCTTTGTATCACCCAAGACAGGAACGGATTCATGTGGTTCGGCACCAAAGACGGACTAAACCGTTATGACGGATCCAATTTCCGTATTTTCAAACACAATCATTCCAACCCTCATTCTTTGGGTAATAACAACGTCAACTCATTGCACGAAAATAAGGATGGGAAATTATGGATAGGAACAGACGACGGAATTTATATCTATGATCCATTGACGGAAACTTTCTCAAAACTCACCTGCAAAAGTCAGGACAGCTTGTGCATCACCCAGCCCATTGTACAAATCACCACCGATACACAAAAAAACATCTGGATAGCAGTAGAATCCCAAGGCGTTTTCCTGTTCGATAACGACCGACAAACATTAACACACTATGCTATCCCCGATGCCCATCTACTCAGTTCTATCTGTATAGACCAGCAAAACGCAGTATGGATAGGCTATAACGGAAAAGGGCTTTATTATACTGATGATCATTTCCAGAACTTCCGGTTATTCCAAACACAAGAGGGGAAAAACCTCTTCACCGATGACCAGATTTTCAAAATTTTCCCCGAACAGCATAATACCTTGTACACTGGTTCCGCAAAAGGTGGTCTGAAAAGTATCAATATCCTTACCCGGACAGTCACCGACTTGCTACCGGACTCTTCCCAAACCGAAAGTATCTTTGTAAGAAACATCTATCCCATCGACAAAAAAACATTGTGGGTTGCCACAGAACGAGGAATATACACTTACAACAAGGAAACCCGGGAAATCCAACACCTCACCTACAATCCCAACGATGACTATTCCTTGTCGGACAATGCCATTTATTCCCTCTACAAGGATGCTGAAGGTGGCATATGGATCGGCAGCTATTTCGGAGGCATAGACTATTATCCCACCCAATATGCCACCTTCGAAAAATACTATCCCATCATAGGACAAAACAGCCTCAGCGGAAAAGTAGTCCGTGAATTTTGCGAAGATGAAGACGGAAATCTATGGATAGGAACAGAAGACGGCGGCTTGAACAAATTCAATCCAAAGACCAAAGAATTCAGCCCTTGTCCACTGGCAGGACTGCACTATAATGTCCACGCTCTAAGTATGGACAATCACACTCTGTGGATAGGTACATATTCCAAAGGATTATACTCATTGGATCTGAAGACCCGCCGTTCCCGTCACTACCTGATGGGACATGCCGAAAATACATTGAACGACAACAACATCTATTCCATGTGCCGCACCTCTGCAGGTCAACTCTACATAGGTACCACAACCGGACTCAATCTCTATAACCATGAAACAAATGATTTCACCCGTATCCACAAAATGGATGGTATCTTTGTTTTCAACATATTGGAAGACAGTAAAGGAAATATCTGGTTTGCCACCTATAATTCCGGTATATTCAAATACAATCCTAGAAATAACAGCTGGAAAAATTATGTTTCTACTCCCGGAGTTCCCCACGGACTCCCTTACAACAAGGTGATAAGTATTTATGAAGACAGCAAGCAACGTTTGTGGTTCACCATGCTGGGAAGAGGATTCTGCTCATTCAACCAGGACACAGAGGAATTCACTACTTATGATTCTTCACAAGGGCTTGCCAATGATGTGATTTATAAGATTGTAGAAGCCAACAATGACATCCTTTGGCTCACCTCCAACAAAGGATTGATACGGTTCGATCTGAAGACCAAAACCTCGAACATTTATGCAGACAACAATGGACTGCTCACCAATCAGTTCAATTATAGTTCAGGAATTAAGAGCAAAAACGGTACCATCTATTTCGGATGTATCAATGGCTTCATTGCCTTCAAACCCGAGTCCTTCACCGAAAACACTTATTTTCCACCTGTAGCCATCACCGATTTCCTGCTTTTCAACAAAAGCGCCGATATAGGCACCAAAGATTCCCCCCTCAGTCAAAGCGTGACTTATACCCGGGAAATAAACCTGAAGTATAATCAAAACTCTTTTGCCTTCCGCTTTGCAGCTCTTTGTTACGCCGCCCCTGAAGAAAATTATCTGAGTTATACATTGAAAGGATTTGATAAAGAGTGGTACAGTACCACAAAAAGTTCCACCGCTTCCTATACCAATCTAAAGCCAGGCGACTATACTTTCTGCGTGAAAACAGCTAACGCCAAGGGAGAATGGAGTAATGACATCAAAAGTATCCACATACATATCGCACCTCCTTTCTGGAAATCCCCGTGGGCCTATCTTCTTTATTTTATACTTTCGGCAGCCGGTATCGGATATATCTTCTATCGCTTCCGAAAACAAATCACGGACAAACAACAACGACAACTGGAAATCTTAGAAGCCGAAAAGGAAAAAGAAATTTATCATGCCAAAATAGACTTCTTCACTAATATAGCACATGAAATCCGCACACCGCTAACCCTGATAAAAGGCCCGTTAGAGAACATCCTGCACAAGGAAAACATAGATCGCAACACCATCCGTGAGAACCTGGACGTCATGGAACGGAATACCCTGCGATTACTTGACCTGACCAATCAGTTACTCGACTTCCGAAAAACAGAAACCAAGGGGTTCCGTCTTAACTTTATGGATTGTAATATCTCCCAACTAATAAGAGACACTTATATCCGTTTCAATCCCGCCGCCCAACAGAATGGGTTGAAATTTCAAACAGACCTGCCCGAACAGGATTTCAATGCACCCGTAGATAAAGAAGCCCTGACCAAAATTCTAAGCAATCTGTTCAATAATGCAGTAAAATATGCCACATCATCTATCCATGTATCTTTAATACCACCATGCGGCATGAAAGAACCGGGATACTTCTCCATTATGGTCAGCAATGACGGGCATCCCATCCCCCACGATATGCAAGAAAAAATTTTCCAGCCTTTTGTGCAAATCAAACAAACCTCCGGTGGGCAACGCACAGCCGGTACCGGCATCGGCCTGCCTTTGGCACGTTCCTTGGCAGAATTACATAAAGGAAAACTTTACTTAAAGGATAGTGAAGAAATCTGTTTCTGTGTCGAGCTTCCTGTCGATCAAGAAAAAGCCATACAATTACAAAAAGATTCCACTATCAGCCAGACCGGCAATATGCAAACAGTCATCCGGCAACACAGCACTAACATCTGTATTCTTGTAGTAGAGGATGACCCCGAGATGCAGAACTTTATTTGCGCACAACTGGAAACTGTATATTGCGTTATACGTGCATCTAATGGCAAGGAAGCCTTGCAAGTGCTATCAGAAAAGACAATCAGTCTGATTGTCAGTGATGTGATGATGCCCGAAATGGATGGTTTCGAATTATGCCATACATTAAAGACCGATATCGAACATAGCCATATTCCTATCATTCTGCTCACAGCAAAAGTTACCATGCAATCCAAGATAGAAGGAATAGAACTGGGAGCCGACGACTATATAGAAAAACCTTTTTCTACGGAGTATTTATTGGCACGCATAGCGAACTTATTAAGCAATCAGGACAAATTGCGCCATGCTTTTACTTCATCACCTTTTGTGAACGCCAAAACCATTGCACTGAGCAAAGCAGATGAGAACTTTTTAGACAAACTAATAGAAGTAATTCAAAAGAACATTTCGGAACCCGATTTTAATGTGGATATATTAGCCGAGAAAATGAATATGAGCCGTTCCAGCCTGCATCGAAAAATAAAGGGAATCGCTCAAATTACCCCCAATGAGTTTATTCAACTGGAACGGTTGAAAATGGCAGCCCAACTGATTCAATCCGGAGAATACAGAATCAATGAAGTATGCTATATTGTCGGTTTCAACTCTTCTTCCTATTTTGCCAAATGTTTTCAGAAACAATTTGGAGTACTACCAAAAGATTTTTACAAGAACGGCTCCTGACACTGTAAGATAATTTATATATGCGTATAAAATAGTCCTTTTAAATTTGGCATAATGCCATGAATCCATTACATTTGTTCCATATCACAAATGATAGAATTATGCAAGATATAACAAACGGACGTTGCGGTTGGTGCGGAACAGACGAATTGTATGTGAAATACCATGATCAGGAGTGGGGAAAGTTAGTAACCGATGACAAGACGCTGTTTGAGTTTCTTGTATTGGAAAGTGCCCAAGCAGGACTAAGCTGGATAACGATTCTTAGAAAAAGAGAGGGGTATCGTAAAGCCTTCTGTAATTTTGATGCCGAGTTGGTGGCACAAATGACCGATGAAGACGTTGAGCGGCTAATGCAATTTGAGGGCATTGTAAAAAACCGTCTGAAAATCAAATCGACAATCACGAATGCGAAACTATTCCTTGCCGTACAAAAGGAATTCGGCAGTTTTTATAATTATACCCTGTCATTCTTTCCCGACAAAAAGCCGATTATCAACACATTCCGGTCATTGAGCGAGATTCCGGTATCCTCCCCCGAATCCGATGCCATGAGTAAAGATATGAAAAAACGAGGTTTCAAGTTCTTCGGAACTACGATTTGCTACGCCCATTTGCAAGCTTCAGGTTTTATCAACGATCATTTGACAGACTGTATTTGCCGGAAAGTTCCACAACAGAATTATTAACTCTGTTAACACTATCATCACCTTTTATCGGAAACCTCAATATGTCTTTTCCTCCTTTTCTTTTCGAGAAAAATAGCAACGATATGACAGCCGGGATTGAATTCAAGACTATAAGGGTATCTGTAATTCAATAGTTTCATGCATATATCTTGACTGAGCCGAAAAGAAAGAGATGTTCTGTTCCCAGATTGCATAACAAGACATTTTTTGGCTTTGTGAGAGCAGTTGCTCTCACCTTTTGGGGCATCTCTCACCTCATCTCTCACCCTTTAAACGCTTTATTCATCGGGGGAAAGTGATAAAAGATGAGAGCATGAGAGATAAAATGTGTTTTTTGCATTGATAGGAGTAGTCCCGAAAGTTAACGGCATAACTTTCGGAAACAATGGAAGAAACTTCCTAAACTTATGCTGTCAGTTTGTAAAAACCTCCCGTCGTGAAAGGGAAAATGTTCCGAGGAAAGACAACCTGTTTTATACGAATGTTCATGCGGCACTTCATGAACGTTCACGTAGGACTATATATACGTCCGCGTGAGGTTACACATATATATGTGGGAATCATCAATTTTTTGTTCATGTACAAAAACACAAGTTCCTATGCAAAAAAGATAAGGATGTTTTTTAAAAACATAAGTTCATTTTAAAAAAAGAACAAGACCTTTTTAAAAAACGAACTTATGTTATTTACCAACTTTTGCAAGCTAAATAACTTCTCTGCCAATCATCAAGATACACCTTCACCGGAAATCAAACTTCAGCCTGACAGGCACACTTAATTGTAACCGGCATTTTGCCCGAACTCTTCTTTATTGATAATGGCATCCAGTTGAGTCTGAGGAATAGGACGTAGCAAATGATGCTCTTTTATATTCACTTTCGCATCCGGATTGTATGCTTTTACTCTTTCCAGCAGCTTACCGGTACGCTTCAAATCGAACCAACGTTGCTGCTCTCCTCCCAACTCACGGGCCCGTTCATCCAAAATAAAATCCAATGTCAACTGTTCCGGCTTTATCTCCATGGCGACTTCCTTGCCGGGAATAGCTGCTCTTCTCCTTACCTCATTGATATAAGATGTTCCAGAGGCATTATCGTTCAAGAATAATTCAGCCTCGGCAGCTATCAGATACAACTCAGCAAGACGAATGACCACACCATGTCTCACACTTCCCGTATAATTCACTGACTCACGAGACGGATCAAGGAATTTTTTGAAAGTCACATTCTGAACCCTATTCTTGACAGAGCCATCGGCATTGTAAACAAAATCCTTGTCTATGGTGATATAATCGTGTTTAGCTTCCTCTGCATCGGACACACTATATTTAGTAAAGAAAATAGCCGTATCTCCCGGTGAGATATAAGTACTGTTCGTATTGTTACAAATCCATGCCTGCTGGAACACATCATCATAACGGGCATCCATCTTTTCATCGAACAGGTTCAGATAATACAGCGTAGGCATATATCTGTTGAAACTGCGACCATATTCTATGGAGCGCGTAACAGGTTTCTTACCGTCTTTATCGAGTACCTGATCATAACACATCACCCACAACAGATGTGAAGGGTTATTACCCGGTGTCCTCCAAATGATGGGGTTCCCGTCAGGACCTTCTTCAATGGAAGTTCCGAATATCTCACTCTTTGTGTACATACAAACAAACACATTCTCTTTTACATCATTACATTTATAAATATCACAAAGGTCCGAATAATCTTCTGCCAAGCTATAACCATAATTGTTAATGACATTACGAGCATATTTCAACGCTTCCTCATAATTTTTATTATACAGATAAACGCGTGCCAGAAACGCTTCTGCCGCACCTTTGGTAGCACGCCCGTAATCGGAAGTGGAAACCGGTAATTTAGCCACCGCCTCTTTTAAATCGGCTATAATCTGAGTATAAAAATCCTCTTCGGACGAACGGTAAACGTAACCTGACGGCTCGGTACATTCTTCTGTCGTTAAATAAACACCTCCCCATGTCTCTACAATATGCCATAGATAAAGAGCCCGCAAGAAATAGGCTTCCCCCATACGGATATCTTTAATCGAAGCTGAAAGTTCAGAGCTAGGCAAACGGTTCAAGGCAGTGTTACAAGTATTCAATGCCGAATACAAACGTTCCCACTCTTTAGTTATCGCATTGCTGGAACCTTGTAATGACGAGTTATAATCGGAAAGCTCAGCTTCGGCACAACCATTTCCCCGGGTAAATATATCCGTTCCCAACTCTGTCATTGATGTGGCATATTCCTGTCCATACCAAAAACGCAACGGTGTGTAACATGAGTTAATCAGAGCTTCCGCACCCGATTCGGTTTTATAAAAAGTATCAGCGGTCAATCCGCTGGGATTTTCCTCTGTCAGGAAATCATTACATGAGCTCAAGGTTGCCGCCATACAGCTGAGCAAACACCATTTATATAATTTATTCATACCTGTTCGCTTGTTTAGAAATCAACATTAATACCAAATACTGCTTGTTTTGTCATCGGATAGCTCAAGGAGCCTCCTCGTTCGGGATCATAATTGTCTAAATGACTGAAAGTAAAGAAATTCTTTAATGAACAATAGATACGGATATTAGAAGCATGAATCTTCCCGATCCATGATTTAGGCAACTGATATCCCAAAGTGATTTCTTTAATCTTCAAATACGAACCATCCACGTATCCCAATGCATCTAATTTGGAAGAATCCGAATAACTTTTTTCCGGACGGGGAAATTCGTTAGTAGGATTCTCCGGAGTCCAATAGTTTACTTTAATACCCGGATCTCCCTGAATACGGTATGAGCCGTAACCGTTGGCTTCCGAATGTAACATTTGCCCTTGTCTCCAATACATGAAAACGCGCAAATCAAAGTTCTTGTATTTGAATGTATTGTTCAACCCCATTACGAAATCGGGAGTTTCCGAGCCCAAGATGATACGGTCATTATCATTGTCTATTGAACCATCCTTATTCTGGTCCTTTATTTTTATACGTCCCGGCTTCTCACCATACTTAGCTGCTTCCGCGGCCTCGTCAAGCTGCCAAATACCGATTTTCTCCAATCCATAATGTGTCTTGATGGAATGCCCTACAAACCAACCGTTACTGATATCACGGTCAGTTCCATCTGCCAGCTCAGTAATTTTCTCTCTGTTCAAAGTAAATGTATAATCGGTATTCCAAGAGAAATCCTTTTGATTGAAATTTTGGGTATTAATAACTAATTCCACACCTTTATTCTCAGTTTTTCCTACATTATCCCATGCCAAAGAATATCCGGTAGAACTAGGTACTTTCTTCTGCATCAACAAATCTGATGTCTTTTGTTGATAAATATCCAATGAACCACTGATACGGTTATTGAAGAAACCGAAGTCAATACCGATATTAGCCGTTGCTGTTTTTTCCCAGCCCAGATTATAATTCGGTGTCAAAGCTGGATAGTAGCCATAGGCTCCGTTTTCCGTATTATTTATGAGATAAGCATACATGGTCTTTCCCAATCCTCCCTGAGTCTGATAGGCAGAAACAGCACTGTTTCCCGAAATACCATAACTCAGCCGAAGTTTCAAATTGGAAAGTTGTTCTACGTTCTTCAAAAAATTCTCTTCATTCATACGCCAAGCCAAAGCCACAGATGGGAAGATCCCCCACTGATGATCTTTTGCCAATACAGATGAACCATCCTGACGCAAAGTCACAGTCATCAGGTATTTCTCATTGAATTTGTAGTTGATACGCCCAAAGAAAGATGCCATAGTGGTTTGTACATAACTGCTGGATATCTGCTGACTATCCTGCAAACCACCCAAATTATAAAACAACATAGTGGATGAAATAAGGTTATGCCCCGCACCCTTATATTCCTCGGCCACATTTTTATATAATGCGTTACCAGCCATCAGACTCAGATTATGTTTTCCTAATGTGAACGAATAAGCCAATGTATTTTCCCACGACCAATTGACGTCACTATGATTGGTAGCATCCGCCAACGAATAATTTCCCGCTCCGTCTAACGTATATGTATCAGCAAAATGTCCTGTACGGATATCTTTCTTGTCAAAGCCAAAAGTAGAAGTCAGTGTCAAGTCCTTGATAATGTTCCAGGTAGCTCCTACATTCCCCACCAAATGGCTGGTCAGCCGGTTATTTTTATAGGCTCCGGGAACTTCTTCGGCTATGGGGCTAATGGTCTGCCCATCATTAAAAGGAAGCACATTGATAGAACCATCTTCATTATATACATCTCCATAGGGAGCGTAATAAATAGAACGGTTGAAAGGATCACGTCGGATATTCTGATCCAAATAGGTATATACCACATTGGCATTCAATTTCAAGTTATCAGTGAGCTTATGCGATAAGGATAAGGTTGCATTATAACGGTCCATATCATCCATCTTCACCAAACCGTCTTCGGACATATATTCAAAAGCCAGATTGAATGTTGTTTTCTCCGTACCATTTGAAATATTGACAGAATGGGACATCTGGCTACCCGTTTGCATCAGCATATCCACCCAGTCTACATTTTGATTGGATTTTACCGCATCATAAGCAGAACCAAAAATTTTGGCATCATCTTCAGGACCTCCCCACTGGCCGTCCGTACGATAAGCCTCTCTCTTGAAGTCGGCCCATTCGGACAAATTCATTCTATCGGGATAAGCAGCTACGGAATTGATGGAATAATAACCGTTATATGAAACCTTGGTCTTGCCTACAGCCCCTTTCTTTGTAGTGATCAAGATAACTCCGTTAGCACCGCGAGAACCATAAATAGCGGTGGAGGAAGCATCCTTCAGAATTTCCATGGATTCTATGACATTGGGATTGATATCAATATCTGTCCCATAGGGCACTCCGTCTACAATAATCAGCGGAGCATTCGAAGCGTTCAATGACCGATTACCGCGAATGGAAAAGGACAAGCCCGAACCTGTCTGACCACTTGATTTAGTCATATCCAGTCCAGCCACTTTCCCTTGCAGGCTTTCCAAAGCATTCGTCGTAGGAACAGCAATAATGTCCGCTTGCTTGATGGAGGTCATAGAACCGGTCAAGTCCCGTTTCTTTACAGTACCATAACCAATGACTACCACTTCATCCAATTCTTCCGTATCTTCTTTCAAAATTACCTTTACCGGAGTTCCCGGCTTAATGACAGCCTCTTGTGAAAGCATACCGATATAACTGATTTCCAATTTTTTCGTGTCCGCAGGGACCGACAAGGAGAAATTCCCCTCGAAATCGGTAATGGTTCCTATAGATGACTTCCCCGCCACTTTCACATTAGCACCGATGACAGGCTCACCGGTACTGTCTAGAACTGTACCTGTTACGGTAACATTTTGTGCATAAACATTCCCGACACTCATCACCAGGAATGAAAGCACAAACAAAATAAACCTACTTTGTTTCATGTTCTTCATTGTTTTCATTTATAGTATCATTTAAAGTTTTTAGCACTGCAAAGATGAATAAAAACAAAAACCGGATATTGCATTATTCAGTCTAAGATTTATAAAATCCGGTTTGAGAATAACAAAAACAGAGTTATCCGAATATAAATCGATTTAGGCTAACAGGAGGGAATCTGAAAATCCCGGCATTCTGTCTTTTTGCCATTCTAAACATAATGAAGAATCCGAATACACACACTATTTTGCGTTAACAGATTCTTCATTACGTTCAAAAGACCAAAGTAAAAAGGGTAATGCAATATAGCTTTTTGAAGCTTTCTTATTTTTCCTATTCTATTTCACTTATAGAAAAAAGAGTATTTCTACGCTCCATCCGCACATTTTCTCCAGTTAGCTGACATGATGATTCCAAACGGATATCAAAAGATGAGGCACCTATTTTAAATGTATATTGACCACCGGCTATAGTCCATCCATTATTTGCATAATAAGCCATTTGCTGAAGAGAAACCTTAAAACTTATTATTTTCGATTCGCCGGGGTTCAAATTCACACGGGCAAACCCTTTTAGCTGTATAGGTTTGAGAAATTCCGAGGAAGTAGGAGACAGATAAAGTTGCACAACTTCAGTACCTGCACATTTTCCTGTATTTTTCACCTTACAACTAACCTCAATCAAATCATCAGTTGTTTGTGCAGTAGACGGAACTTTTATATCACTATATTCAAAGGAAGTATATGAAAGCCCAAAACCAAACGGATAAGCTATTCTTTCTTGGAATTCACCATTGTTATAACAATAAAGTTCTTTATCTTCAGTCTTAGGATAGCTAACGCATAATTTTCCGGACGGATTGACATTGCCTAACAAAATATCAACAACAGCATTTCCTCCTTCTTCGCCCGGATACCACGCTTGCAGAATAGCTGAACAACCTGCTTCTACTTCGTCAATCACTTGTGGACGTCCACCAAACATAACCAGAACAACCGGTTTACCTGTAGCAATCAGTTCTTTTAAAAACTGTTCCTGATCTCCCGGCAAACAGATACCTTTACGTTGCCGAGCCTCTCCGCATAAGGTAGGATTCTCTCCTAATGCAGCAATAATCACATCACTTTCCGAAGCTACATTTATGGCAGCCTGCCAGTTAGTAGAATCGGATGATTCCATTAACATCATATTCAAGCGTTCAGTTCTAGGATCTCCTTCACGGATAATGGAAGTCTCATTTTTTGCACTCCAATCACATCCGCGTTCATAGTCCACAGTGAATCTACCATTCGCCTTGTGCTTAAAAGCATCATATACAGAAACAATTTTAGGACTGTCAGGGTCTATTTTTCCTCCCCACCAGAATGCCTGCATAGACTGATATGTATAATCTCCTAACATACACCAATATGTATTTGCATTCGGACCGACCAAAGCTATTTTTCTATATTTGCCAGAAAGGGGCAATACATTGTTGTTTTTTAACAAGACAATGGATTGACATGCCAAGTCATAAGAAGTTTTACGATATTCGGGGCAATCCAAATCCAAATTTCCTGTTGCATAAAGCTTCCGGTCTGTAGATAATAAGCCCAGACGTGCTTTCAACATTAATGCACGTTTTACCGCAATCTCAAAATATTTCTCATTAACCAAACTGTCTCCTATTAATTCGGGCAGATATTTATAACAATTATTTGATGGCAATTCAATGTCATTACCTGCGGTTAGAGCCTCAACAGCCCGTTGTTTCAAGATATCAGGATTTCCTTTTTGACTAGCATATCCTACTGCCCCATAGTCACTGACCACTACTCCGTCAAATCCAAGATATCCACGTAATATTTTATTCAGAAGAGTATCGCTGGATACGGCTTGTTCACTACGGAACCGGCCATAGGATGTCATCAAGACCTTACATCCCGCCTGTCGTATCATAGCTTCGTGTGGCAAAAGCACTTCCTCATAAATTTCTTTCCAACTCAAAGAAGAGCCTCCACCATATCCCAAAAAATGCTTGGTGCACGCAGCAACTCCATTTTTCAATCCTTTCTTCTGCAGACCTTCCACAAAAGCGACTCCCATAGCTGCACTAAGATACCCATCTTCACCATAGGATTCTTCTATACGTGGCCAATGAGCGGTACGTATGAGATCGACCATGGGTGACAAAGCAAGAGTAGCGCCAACAGAGCGCATGACTTCCGCCGTTTGTTCCGTTTTTACTGTAGCCAGTTCCGGATTCCATGTGCAGGCTATACCCAATTGTTGGGGATAAACGGTCGCTCCTTTGGCAGCCAGTCCGGTAATGGCCTCTTCGTGAAATATGGCTGGTATACCTGAGGGAGTCTCATGTATCAGATAATTTTGAAGATCACGCACAAAATCACGCAGTTCATTTGGTTCCATATCTAAAGCGCAAGCATATTGACAAATATGCCCTATACCGTCAGGTATCTTCTCTTTACACTTTTCTAATGACAGTTTTCCATCCTCCATTATTTCTTTCGGACGAATACCATACAATTGTGCAACTCTTTCGGCTTGTGTCATCCTACTATAAAGCGTATCTACTTGCAGGCTCATTTCCCGAATGTCGAAATCCTCAATTGTTTTTTCATGGGTTTTAGAAGTACAACCGATAAATCCTAAAGATATTAGTATAAAACAGTAAATTGATATTTTTTTCATATTTGAATTTATATCAGAAAATATTCTTGTAAAATCAAAGACAACTTGAAATAAAAGTATAAGTCTGTCCTGCTTCAGTAGCTACATCATATAAATAAGAATCTTTCAATTCCACTCCTTTCAATGGAACTTTCTCACTAACCAGCGGACGACTGATTTCTTGCTTTTCAAACAAGGGATTAGGATTATCTCCTTCCGCTTTAACCAATGTCATACCATCCATCGCCAAAGTATTGTGCACACGTAAGCGAAGATTACCACCGATAGTAGATTTGATAATTGCCGACTCTACCTTGCCGTCTTTCCATTTCAGAGAAACGATTTCGAAACCACCACGTGCACGAAGCCCCCTAATCTCTCCATTTTTCCAGGTATCAGGTAAAGCAGGAAGTAAATGAACAGCCCCATCATGGCTCTGCATCAACATTTCAGCAATTCCGGCTGCACAACCAAAATTTCCATCAATCTGGAAAGGCGGATGAGCATCGAATAAATTTGGATAAGTACCTCCTCCCTGACCTTTCTGTACTTCAGGAGAAACAAAATTCAACTGATTGGCAATCAACTTAAATGCATGATTCCCATCCAAACATCTTGCCCAAAAACAGACTTTCCATCCCATAGACCAACCAGTAGAAGGATCACCACGCTGTATCAATGTATTACGGGCAGCTTCAAAAAGTATAGGTGATGAATAAGGAGAAATTTGATAACCGGGGAAAAGTCCCCATAAATGAGAGATATGACGATGATGGTCATTAGGGTTATCCCAGTCTTCGAACCACTCTTGCAACTGTCCGTATTGCCCTACTTGCATGGGAGGAAGTTGCCTTTTTAATGACAGAATGGTATCACAGAATTGCTTGTCCAGATTCAAAATCTGTGCTGCTGAACGAGTATTTGAAAATAAATCGGATACCAACTGATTGTCCATCGTGATACCTGCAAACAGATTGGCTTTCCCTTTCCAAATACTAGGCGAATTCTCCGGAGAGTTACTAGGAGTGACTACCAGATAACCGGTATTGGGATCTCTTACTAAAAAATCAACAAAAAATTCTGAAGCACTCTTCAGAATAGGATACACGGAAGCCAGGTATTCCTTATCACCCGAATAGAGGTAACGGTCCCACAAATGTTGACATAACCACGCATTACAGGTAGGCCACGGTCCACAATAAGCCCTATCTACAGCACCATTCATACGCCACAAATCCGTATTGTGATGCAATACCCATCCCCGGCAACCATACATCTCCCGGGCAGCCTCCTGACCGTTCTCATACAATTCTTTCACCATTTGTAGGAAAGGCTCATGCATCTCACGCAAATTGGTAACTTCGGCAGGCCAATAATTCATTTCCGCATTGATATTGGTGGTATAACGGCATTTCCAAGCAGGATTTAGTTTCTGATTCCAAATACCTTGTAAATTAGCAGGTTGTCCTCCCGGCTGAGAACTGGAAATAAGCAAATAACGACCGAACTGAAAATAAAGAGCAACCAGATGGGGATCATCGGAAATAGCGAATTCTTTTATCCGGACATCAGTAGGTTTATCAGCCTGCGAAGTGCGTCCCAAATTCAGAGATACACGGTTATAGTATTTTTGATATGCACTGATATGAGCCTGTAAAGCTCGGGCATAATTCTTTCCGGCATTCTTCATGGATACCTTATTACGCCCGGATGGATTTCCGGATATATCCTTATAATTCACAAAATTAGTGGCCATGGCGATATAAATAGTAGCACTATTAGCATTAGTCACGGATAATAATGTATCTCCTGCCACACTCTTTCCACCCTGTAAATCTAACTTCAAATCTGCACGGAAACAAATAGAACCTTTTGTGAAATCGTCTCCTTTAGTTGTGCCTTCCAAAATCAAGGCATTCTTTCCAGAAACGGTAACATCCACCTTCTGAGGACAAGTCAGGGAAGCGGAAAAAGTAAGTTTTCCCGGTTGAGAAGCAGTAAGGCGGACAATGACCAGCTGGTCGACAAAAGAGGTAAAGACCTCACGCTTATAATCTATTCCATTTACAGTATAAGCAGTCGTGGCTACAGCTTTTTCCAAATCCAATTCACGACGGAAGTTTGTATAATTTTCATGACTAGGAAAGTCCAGACGCAAGCTGCCCACTGTCTGATATGGCATCCCGAAACCGTTCTTGGAGAGGATTTTTTCACCTGCCAACGCTTGAGCTTCAGGATATCTACCAGCAAAAATTAACTGACGGATGGTCGCCAACGCTCCTTTAGCCTCAGGATTATAATTTTTATAAGGAGAACCTGCCGATACTGTTTCCTCATTCAATTGAATCTCTTCGGTTACAGGATTACCATATACCATGGCTCCCAATCGTCCATTTCCCAAAGGTAATGCCTCTTCCCAATATCTGGCAGGCTTATCATACCATAATACAGGTTTTTCCTGAGCATCTATGCTGATGCTGACTACAGATAGCAAAACTACAAGTGCTATTTTTAATAACTTACGTGTCATTTTATAATTAAATTAATAAATATCATCGACTTTTATAATGGAGAAAGAAATCCATTCTCTATCAACCAAGCTTCAGCCAACTCCGGCCACATGACCGTGCTTCCCCTTTGTGCACGCAAAGAGATGGCATGCCCACCGACAGGAAACAGATGCAACGAAGATTTCTCTATTCCCGCTTTATACAAGGCTGTATAATAAGCGATGCTGTTCAAAGGAGAAACAGCCTTGTCATTAGAAGCATGAAACAAGATAGCCGGTGCCGTGTTACCATCCACTTGTTTTTCCAAAGAAAACAAGTTTCTGAGAGCGATATCCTGTTCCCGCTTTCCCAACAGATTTGTCCGGCTCCCTTTATGAACAATAGCGTCATCCATAGAAATAACCGGAGATATCAATACAGCAAAAGAAGGTTTACAACTATATGCATCCAGTGCATCGCCCACTTTTGACCAGTCTTCATCAATAGCACACAATGAAGTGGCCAGATGACCGCCGGCAGAACAACCCATCACTCCCACTTTATGAATATCTATTCCATATTCCTCCGCATGAGCACGTATATAGCGAAGAGCACGTTGTCCATCCTGCAAAGGAGCTTTGTAAGATTCTATTACATCCGGTGATTGCGGGAAACGATGTATCAGGACAAAAGCCGTTACTCCCAAGGTATTATACCATTTTGCCAATGCGATACCGCTGATTTCATGCGCCAGTTTCACATATCCGCCACCAGGAATGATCAATACCGCCGTACCGGTACGCTCGGCTTTTGACGGTTCATAAACATGAACAGCAGGAATTCCGACTTGTACCACACGTTCCCTGACTACAGAATCTTTAAGAACTATACCTTTGCTATTGGGCATATTATTCTGCCACAAAGGAATTATTTTCTGAGCCTGAAGAGTAACCGTCATCAATGCCATCAAAAGAAAACCTAATAAAAATACGAATCTGTTCATTACTTTATACTCCTTTAAAATCCTGTCCATTTACTGTTACATTCTCAAAGTGAATGTTTTCAACACCAGTCACCTTATTTATTTCCGGTTTCATCACTCCATCAAAAGTGCAATCTTTCACAAAAATATCTCGCGCCTGTATTTTATCCTCAAAACCATCCAGATGCAAAACATACTGACTTTTCTTACTTGTGATATTTTCCAAATGAATATTGTGAAAATAAGGAAGATACGGTCCGTCATCCACATGCCAATATTTCAATTCAAAGCCTAAAATAGACTCCTTACATTCACCTACCCTAATATTCCGGATAAATATATTTTCTACTTCGCCTCCTCGCATGGCATTTGATTTTATACGGATAATACGGTCGAGTTCAGGACTGTCCATGGTACAATTTTCCACCCATACGTTACGGCATCCTCCGGTCACTTCACTGCCAATAGCTACTCCGGCATGACCATCCTTCATTCTACAATGACGGACTATAATATTCTCACTGGGGATATTCCAGTAACGGCCATCTTCATCACGTCCCGATTTGATGGCGATACAATCATCACCTGTATCAAAATCACAATCCTCAATCAATACATTCCTGCATGATTCCGGATCACAACCATCATTATTATAGCCATGACTCTGCATTTTGACTTTCCTGACAGTGATATTCTCGGACAACAACGGATGAATAAGCCAGAACGGAGAACGGTTGAGAGTAAATCCTTCCAATAGAATATTCTTACATTTATAGAGGTTGATAAACTGGGGGCGTATACCATTCTCTCTCATAAAGACACGTTCTTTAAAAGGAATAGAATCCTCTTTCATTTCATACAACAAAGTTTTCTCATTTATTTTCTTACCATCTTCCTGTACAATACCACGAATTCTGTTTTCACTGAACCAATTACTGCTATCAGCCTGGCCATCCATCACCCCGTTACCAGTGATGGCAATATTAGTTTCTCCATAGGCATAAATCAACGGAGAGATATTGTAACAATCTATTCCTTCTATGCGAGTCTGCACAAGGTCGAAGAAGAAGGGATCTGTAGTAAACTTCAGTACCGTACTGTCAGATAAATGAAGGTTTACATTGGATTTCAAACGGATGGGGGCTGTGAGAAACTCTCCATCGGGAATAATAACTTTCCCACCTCCCTGCTCAGAACAAATAGTTATGGCCCTATTAATGGCATTCGTATAAAGCGTGTCTTTTACGTCGTGATAATCCGTAATCACGAAACTTCTCTCAGGGAAGACAGGAGGTACAATTTGATTATTAACCTCGGTCATTTGATTCCACGGAGATACTTCTTTTTTATCACATGAAGATATGGCTGTTGTCAGAAACAGCAAAGATACCAAAATTTGAGCGGTTCTTGTCTGCATAGTATTGTATTATGTTTATAATTCTATGCAAAAATAGGACAAGATACCTATACAGCCATTGCAGTATTTGGGGCATTAATTATACATTTTGTTCAACAATCGTTTTATGCTTTAATCTGTACTCTTTTGGTGTACATCCCATTGCTTCTTTGAATACTCTGCTGAAATATTGCGGAGTAGTGAATCCACTCATATATCCTACTTCAGATACAGTAAATTCATCTTGTTCCAAAAGTTGGACAGCCCGTTTAATCCGCATCGTCTTTACAAAATCTACAGGAGAAACTCCCATCAAAGATTTCACCTTCCGGTAGAATACAGTCCGGCTCATGCTCATAGCTTCTGCCAAATCGTCAATTTTAAATTCAGAATTCTGAATGTTTTCCTCCACACTCTGAAGAATATTCCGGATGAAATCATTATCAAAATGAGTAACTTGAGGAGTAGAAGGAGTAAGTTGTTCCATAAGACTAGTATCTTTCTCGCCTTCTCTCATCTTTGAAATGTAATAATCATACAATATTTGCCGTTGTTTGAGTAAGGAATCTACTCTGGCTTTCAAATAAGCAGAACTAAAAGGTTTCGTTATATATTCATCTGCCCCGTATTCCAGTCCTTGGATTTGGTCATTCAAAGAAGACTTGGCAGATAACAAAATAATAGGAATATGACAAATATCATTGTTTCCTTTAACCCGTTTCAGATATTCTATTCCATCCATTTCGGGCATCATAATATCACTGATCACGATATCGGGTAATTCTCTCAACGTCATTTCAAGTCCTTGACAACCATTACCCGCTTCAAGAACCACATACTCCCTAGCAAGCACACCACAGATAAAATGGCGAAGTTCTTCATTATCCTCAATAATGAGAATCCGTGTTTCCTTATCTTCTTCCTCTTCTGTAAGCTTATCGGGTATTGCCACCTCCTGTCCGGAATTCTTGCTGTCCGCTAGAATAAATTCAATATTGGCATCGGCATCGAAAACATCACGGTTACCCGGCAGTCTGATAAAGAAACTGCTACCTTCACCCAGTTTGCTGTCTACTCTGACAGTACCATGAAGCAGATTCAGTAATTCTTTGACCAATGAAAGTCCTATACCGGTAGACATATTGGGATCAATCTCATCCAAAGTATCAAAACGGGTAAACAGACGATTGAGCTTTTGGGCATTAATACCTCTACCCTCATCTTTCACCTGCAAACACAAAATCTGTTTCTCGCAAGTAACAGATAGGGAGATACTTTTCTCATCAGGAGTATATTTAAAGGCATTGGACAATAAATTAAAAAGAATCTTCTCCAATTTGTCCACATCCGTATACATAACAAAGGAATCGAGAGGACAAAACAACCTGAAATCAATACGATGCGTATGAGCCATAGGAACAAAATTACCGTAGATTTTTAGAATTAAAGGGATTATATCTACTTGTTCCACCAATACTTTCATCTTGTCATTCTGTATCTTGCGAAAATCCAATATTTGATTGATGAGCCGCAACATTCTGTCTGTGTTTCTTTTGGCCACTTGCATATTCTCCATGCCTGCATCAGATAATTTCTCATTACTAATGACTTCGTCAATGGGACTGGCTATAAGCGTCAACGGTGTACGAAGCTCATGGGATATATCAGTAAAGAAACGCAGTTTTAAGTTGGAAATCTGTTGTTCAAAATCTATCCTTCTTTGCAGGTTAGTAATGCGTAACACAATGCAGATCACTACCAACATAATCACCACGGCCATGGTGATATAGAGCAATACCGCCCAAACAGTTTCACCGAACACAGGATCAATATGTACGGACAAAGATGCCACATTATCAACCCATACCCCATCGGCATTAGTGGATTTGACTTGAAACAGATAATCGCCGGCAGGTACATTCACCAAACTGGCAGAACGATTATTTCCAAGCTCTATCCATTGGTCATTCAGTCCCTTAATTCGATATACGTATTTTATAGCCGGAGAGTTAACATAGTCCAAGGCAGCAAAAGTTATAGTGAAATTACGTTCATCCGGCTGCAGGTACTGAGCCTCATCGTTACTATATATGTCCTGCCTGCGAGAAGTATTATTCTGATAAATGTCAAGATGGGAAAAAACGATAGGAGGAACGAAATCACTCTTATGCAACTCATCGGGAATTATACATAACGCACCATATAGTGACCCTAAAAGCAATTTACCAGAAGATAGCAAAACAGGCCTAGTCTCTGCCATCTGTATCTGATCTTTATACTCTTCGAGCAGATTCAGGCCAGCATCAAATTTGGAAATCTTGTTTTCTGAAACTATCCATATATTTCCTTCTTGATCCTCTATGCTGGACAGTGACAAATCCGGTAATCGGTCATTAGTGGCATTGTAATGTTTAAAGTTCAATCTTTCAGATAAACTGCTACCATCATCCAAAATATTAATACCACCACTCAAAGTAGTTACCAGCAGTTTACCACCCTTAGTTTGGGTTATATCCAATATATCATTATTGCTCAAACTGGAATAACGCTCATCACAAACATTATGAAAAAAACGAATCTCTTCCGGACGGGAAAAATCTGTAGAACAGGACAGCAATCCGCCAGTAGTACCTATCAAAATCACTCCATCAGCCACCTCATATAAACAACGCACTTTCTCACATACATGAATGGGGTAATTATTGAGAATATTACCGTAATGAACAAACTTCAAATCTCCTCCTGCGGAAGCAGACTCAACCAAATTGATACCTCCACCGAAAGTGCCAATCCATATTCTTCCAGACGAATCTTGCAAAATAGAGAATATAGACTTGGAAGAAATGCTGTAAGGATTATCTTTATCAGGCAGGTAACAAGTTACCTGATAGTTGTCCTCCCCTTGAAAACGGAATAAAAACAAACCGTCTTCTCTAGTCCCCATCCAGATGTTATGATCCTTATCTTCGTAAATACAGTACACGTCAGCATTAAATGAGACAGACTGATCCGCCACTATTTTTCCTTTTTGCGAAATATTTCCTATCCACTGTCCTAACGAATCATAAAGACAGATGTTTCCCGGTTGAGTTTTATGATTCCGTTTCCAACCAATCCATACACGTTTGCGATGATCTTCCATCAACGAACGAGCAGACTCTTTATGTCTGTTGATTATATAATCCAACCCACTTTGATGAAAAGAAAGATATCCTAATTCACTTCCTGGAGTGGTATACCACAGATTTTTATGATGATCAATAAAATAGCTGAAAGCCTGAAATGAGATTGGTACTCTCACTCCTTTTTCATAAACATAAGCCTGTTCCAAAGATCTAGTCATCGGATCATAAAAGTATAACTCACCTTCTACAGGATTCACCCAAATACAACCATACTCGTCCTCATGTATAAAAGTACAGGGCTTGGTAAAAGGAACTTCCTTTAACTTAGGATAACTTAATAAGATAATATCCTCAGTAGTACAATCTAAACGAATAACCCCGCCCGTGACCCCCAGCAACCAAAAAATACCTTTTCTATCTTGATATATATCAGGACTGATCTCTACAGGCATTTTATAAAGAGTAAACTTGCCTGTTTTCGGATTATAAAACCGAATCTCTTTTCTCTGTAAAATAGCGATTTTATGATCAGATAAAGATTTCAGTCCGATAATCTCAGACATAGGTTCATTGGGGACACATGGAACAACATTTTGACTCTGATAGTCATATCGGGCAAAAAAGCCTTTTGAAGTAGCAAGATAGATATCATCTGCATTCTCTACCATAAACTTAAAAGGCATAAGATTTGCCATACTCTTCTTTCCTACAATCGTAGCTCCTTTATTTGTCAGAATCCATTCATCTCCATCCTTGTCCTGCATCACAATATAGATACTGTCTCCTATGTTATTTTCTATTTTTCCAGTATATAATTGCACTGACTCCGTAGCAGGAAATCTATTTTCATCCAAACGGAATAACTCATTTTGTACACCTACGGCCCATGTTATCCCTTTACGCAATACATACAGTTTTTCAACTGAGTTTATCACCCCTTTGTTGAAAAGAAAGGGATCTTCATACTGACAAGTACGGGTATTAAACAGATAACAATGTTTATCATACGTCTGACACCAAATATTATTCAGAGAACTTTTTTCAATATTGGTAAAACGATGATTTGTTATACGTACATCACTTTCAGGATAAGTTTTATAATTAGTAAAAGAATATCCATCAAAACGCTCTAGTCCGTTCCACGTAGCCATCCATATATAACCATTATCATCTTGAATGAAATTCTGAATATTTTTCTGTGATAACCCATCCTGAACTGAATAATATTTAATATCAATCAAACTCTGACCAAACAAAGGCAAGGCAGAAAAATACAACCATATAAGAAGAATCTGTTTCAACATAGTATTTACCTTTTTCAACCACACAAATATCGGAAAAAGATGTCACAAACCAATAGCCTGAATAGTTATTACAATGATTAGACCTGTTTTTATAAGAAATTCTACCATAAGTAGCAATATCACACCATAACCTCCCCTTTCAAAAGAACTCTGCCGAAGTATAGCTTCGGCAGAGAAAAGAACAAGATGAACGTCTATCCAGACATTCACAATGCTAAACCATAAACTGATCTTTAAAAATTAACAATTCATTATTCTGTCCAGTCCTCCACTATAGCCGAAGGATCCGGATTCAATATAATAGCTTGGTTATTAATAGATTCAAACTTACTAAAAAATAAATTGAACCATGGACAGCAATATCCTTCTTTAGAGTTCATACGATACCCCACCGGACAATTGGTACCTGGATACCCCCGTGTAACAGGCAATTCTAAACGCTTATAATCCCAATAAATAATACCCTCTCCCCAAAATTCTATCCTTTTTTGCAAAATCAATTCCTTACGAAAATCCTCCATAGTAGATGCCGTACATTGATAGGAACTGTAACGATAAGTTTTCATAAAATTCTCTAAAGCAGAAATTCCAGCACTTACCCCCTGACTAGCGGCTATTGCCTCAGCCTCAATAAAATACATTTCTTCAACACGCATTAAAAGATTATCTATCGGTGCACCTACATTGGCGTCAATCATATTGCCTTCTTTCGGCTTGAATTTTAAATGAACATATGCAGGCACCTTTTTAAAATTCTCATCGGTGAACAATGTATGATATTTAGTACCTGGAGCCTTTCCAGCATCTTCAGGAGCAATCCAAGTTTCTTTGCGCCAATCATCATCCGAGATTTGCTCAAATAAAACCTTACTGATCATTCTGTGTGCCCCATAGGAAATTCCTCCTACCCCAAATGTCTGTTCTGTACACAAGTGCCCTGCCAAATTAAGCCATACACTGTGAATATTCTCTTTATTCATGATTCCTCCCCACATCCATGCACTTGTCTGAATAGAGTTAAAGGCCGTAAAATAGTCTTTTCCACCATACCATTCCAATTCTGTCAATGGAGCAGCACCACTTTTAACTATAGCCTGTCTTGCACAATCGGCAGCTTTAATATAACAATCCTTATCCGAATCTATATCTAAATCCACATTCTGGATCAGTGCTGCCAAATCATTAGAATACTTTTCAAATCGCGTACCCAATTCTAGCCAAAAACGAGCTTTTAATGCAAATATAATGGACAAATCAGGCATATTCTTAGTAGGCCTCAAGTAATCAGCTAATAGAACTTCTGCATTCTCCAAATCATCCAAGATATATCTGTAAATAGTATAAAAAGGAACCCGCGGATTATTACGTGCTTCTGCTTCCGTTATATTCTCACCAATGATAGGGACTGTTAATCCATATACCCCATTGGTAGCAGCCTCGTCATCCAGCTTAGAAAATCCAGTCTTCTTAAACTCAAACAGACGAGCCATATCCATGTAAATCATCGCACGAAAGGCTTTGGCTATTCCTACATATTGCCTATTTGTCTCTGTAGTATTATCAAGATCCACAATACGGATTAAATTATTGACATTATTCAAAAATTTATAGTAGTAATAATAAATAGAATTCACCTCTGAATTATCAGCCAAGCTACGGCACAATCCGAAAGAATTATAATAATCATAACCAGATTTATATATATAAAAATCCTCACACATAACTTCTCTTATAATACCGTATGAGGTATAGCCCAAGTCCCAAGTATAACCTTGTCCATAAGTATTATATGCATTAACAAAGCCTACCACGGCATTTAACATAGCATTCATAGCAGCTGGTGATTCTGCAATCTGCTCGGAAATAGCGGTAGAGCTTTTGGGAAAGGTCTGTTCGATACAACTGCTCATATTTATACCTGTACCGAAAAGCAGACAGGCAACTACCGCTGTTTGAAATAATATATTTTTCTTTTTCATCGTCTTAAAATTTTTGATTATAACTAAGTTAGAATTGAAGACTGATACCTCCGGAATAAGTACGGAACGGAGCTATCTTTCCTGATGTACCTACTCCTGAAATGGAACGGCGAGGATCCAAGCCTTTTCTTTTTGACCAATAGTATACATTATCGCAAACAAAATATAAACGTAAATTTTTAATTTTCAAATGAGAAGTCCAACTATCAGGTAATGTATACCCCACTTGAATATTTTGTAGATTCAAATAGCTTCCATCAATCAGAAAGCGGTCTGACGAACCAGTCGTATTCAGATCATTGAAATACCAACGTGGAATGGTTGATGAGGGATTTTCTGGAGACCATGCCTTTAGCACATCTTTATGCCAACGGTTACCTACAGATGTTGCAGTTGGGTTACCCATCATACCTGCATAACCGTAATCATAAGTCAAACCACCAACCAAATAGGAAAATTGAGTAGAGAGATCAAAACCATGGAAAGTAATGGAAGTGCCAAAACCACCATACAAATCCGGATTAGGATCTCCACACAAATAAAAGTCGCCTGTAGAATAAGTGGTCGTTGTTTTTTCCTCATTGGTTTCTTTATCCGTATAATACCACAGTGAAAGTCCGTCCTCAGACAAACCGGCAAAACGTTTCATATACCATGTATTGATAGGCAGATCCTCACCATAATATCTGCTTCCATTCATATATCCTCCATGACCATCCATAACAGTAGTCTTTTTCTCATCTGGCAAATAAGTAATCTTATTCTTATAGTGTGTCAGATTCAGATTTATTTTCCATGTAAAATTCTTTTTATTAACAGGAATATAGTTCAGTTCCAGTTCAACACCCTTATTCGCCATATCGCCGATATTATCATAGTACCCAGGATAACCCAAAGAAAGAGGAACATTGAACCAATTTAACATATCAGTAGTCTTACGATAAAACAATTCAACACCACCATTCAGTTTTCCTTTAAGCAGTTCAAACTCAACTCCCAAATTCATGTTAGTATTCGTTTCCCAAGTTATATCTTTTTTCCCCTTACTATTAAAAGACAATGAAAGTTCATCATTACTATTCACTATATTATATCTGTCTGTATAATTATATGAACCTATATTATCATTACCTTGCTGTCCTATGGAGAACTTTATTTTGAGCATATCAATCCATTTCACATCAAACCAGTCCTCTTTAGACATTAGATAAGCACCGCCTACAGAATAAAAATTACCCCACCAATGATCAGGATGAAAACGCGAAGAAGCATCACGACGATAAGAAGCCGAAAAATAATATTTTGCATCGTAATCATATAAAGCACGGAAAAAATATCCCTCCGTATTATAATCATTCGAATAAGAAGCAGCACTTGAACCATCTATAACAGCCCCATTCAATTCATGGTTTCCCCAATATGAAAACATATTTTTCTTGGATGCGGATAATTCTGCATAATTATATTTATAACTCTCATGTCCCAACATTACCGAAATATTATGTTTACCAAAATTATGGCTATAATTCAATATCTGCTGTAAGTTTAATGTAGTAGTACGATAATGATACATTGTCACTGTGCCATTCTGTTCTGCACCAAAACCATAATATGGATTTGTTGTAGTATAATATCTGATTTCATTAACTGTGGTTCCCACATTAAATGTAAACTTAAAATCTTTCAAAAAAGTAATATCTACAAATGCATTACCATTAAATGTATTACCATTCCTATTTTCTTGGTTAAGCATAGATGACTGAATAGAAGAATTAGGATGGTTAGGACGTGCCAATCCCAGTTGTGCCGTCGCTGTTCCATAATCATATACTTTCCCATTTAAATCCGTCAGAATATTTCCATCAGCATTCCTCACATATACAGGATAGATTGGTGCCATGCCCTCTGTAAAGCTGGATAAATCCGTATCATACTTTTCTGTCAAGGAAGCACTATTACTATGTGTATAACTGATGTTAGCACCATATTTCATCCATTTTTTTGCTTGGTACAAGCCTTTAAAACGAGCGGAATATCGTTCATAATTTGAACTAGGAACAATTCCATCATCTTTTAAATAACCAAAAGAACCATATGATTGCATCTTATCGGTTCCTCCAGCAATATTCACATTATATTCTTGACGCAAGGCAGAACTATAAGCTTCATCAACCCAATCATCCGGATAAAGCATATATCCATTAACCACCCTGCCCAAAGTTGCATTGGGATTCAACTTTCCGTTCATACCAATAAGATTTTCGTTTTCAGGATAACTATACACATTATAAGTCAAACCACCATTTTCCTTCGTATTACCCACCATATTTTTATTAGCTTGAGCATAAGCCTCTCCTTCTGAAAGCCCCTTTACATACCTCAATTGATTATATAATGCCTTATAATGTGCTTCATAATATTCACCCGGATCTTTGATATAGTCATAATCAATTGTACCACGAGTATTCACTCCCCATTTTGCACTAGCCGTAACAACAGCTTCACCAGCTTTTGCCTGCTTGGTAGTAATAATAATAACACCATTGGCACCACGTGCACCATATAACGCATTTGATGCTGCATCTTTTAAAACGGACACTGATTCAACATCAGATGGGTTGATATTGTTCCATCCTCCCTCATAGGGCATACCATCTACAATAATAAGTGGATCATTATCCGCATTGATAGAACCAATACCACGAATTATCAATGTTGGAGCATCTCCTCCCGGCTGCCCAGATCCACTTGTCATTTGTAAGCCTGCCACTTGTCCAGCAAGTGCCTGAACGACGTTCGTTGTCTGTCTTTTAGAAAGTTTCTCAGCATTTACAACTGAAGCCGATCCAGTAAATGCCGACCTTTTGGCTGTACCATAAGCAACAACCATCACTTCATCCATCATTTCAGACTCTGTAACCAATACTACCTTGACAAAAGATTTAACATCAACCACTTGGGTCTTCATACCAATAAATAAAACCATTACTTTCTTATCAGTTGGTTTAATATTATCCAACACAAATTTACCATCCACATCTGTTATCGTACCATGTGTAGTTCCCTGTATCAACACAGAAGCTCCTACTACCGGCAATCCATCATCCTTGGAAAGAACAATTCCCGACATTTTGGTTACTTGAGCCGATAAATGGCCTATTACAACTAATAAGCACATTAAAAACAGAACAATGCGTTTTCCCATACCATTTAGATTTTTTTTAATAGGTTTAATATGATGGAAACAAATATATTAAATATAATCGATGAATAAAAACTTTATTCACTTTTTTTCTTTATATTTTTTAAAACGATAAGTGTTTTGTGCAAAAATTACATAATAAAAGAAAATATCAAGCCTAAATTATTTAATAAAAGAAGTATCACTTTTTTAACTTCAAGAATAATTCTAGTATGTAGAAATCGAAGTTTCCAAACTGAACCGAGATGTGGGAAGCGTTGTAGAATTTTCAAACTGAGCCGCAAATATGGTGCAATTTACTAAAATAAAAATCACAAATATCTAATAACTAGATATTTGTGATTTTATTTTGTACCCTTAACAGATGAAATATTGAACCTTTGGAATGATTTTCTAGAAATAGTAGATTATCTGCAATCTAATTCTTCAATCACGAAACTCATTGGGGGACTATGAACAATATAACGCCAACTACTATATTGTAATTGGCGTTTTCTTTGTTATGCTAAATATTATTTCCCCTTTTCATTTCTCTGCCTTCTTCAATTCCGTGATTTTTGCATTTACCAACTCCATACAAAATGGAATGCCAGAATTTTTTCTTTGCAAAAAAGAAAGACATTTGGGACTTTCATTCTTATGTCTAAATTTATGCGGCAACTTTCCTAGAGATGAAGCCGTAAACTTCCAATCCATTTTTGCAAGAGATAAATAAAGTTGTCTATTTATAAAAGCGTCTATTTCAGAAGAATATCTCTGTATATCTGTATAATAAAACGCAGATACCCAACCATCCAATTTATTCTTTATTTTAATTAATAAGGTTGAAACACAATATTTATCTTTGCCATTACAAACATCTCTAATTTTACTCTTCAACCGTTCTACATTCGCAAAAGAAGGATAGAACACATTCCCATCAAAAGTAACAGATAAGAAATCCATAGTATCATGTTTATTAAAATTCACGATTCTTGTCTTGCCTCCTTCCTCCAACTTATGAATATTCAAATTAAGTTCTTCTAAAACAGTACAACACTCTATATATGCTTCTTCACACTCTTTTTCAGAAGTACACATTATAACAAAATCATCAGCATACCGAACCAACTTGAATCCTTTATCTTTTAACCTCAAATCAAAAGGAGAAAGAAATATATTAGATAATAAAGGAGACAAGGCATTTCCTTGTGGAATCCCTTTATCTATATTTTCAAAATATTTTTTTTGTTCAACATTAAATGAATCCAAATTCCCAATACTTTGATTTAAAGCTTGCTGAATAAGAGTATTTATAGTAGTATCAGACAATCTCTTAAAAACAACATCGTTAAGAAGAGAATCTTTATCAACAGTACCAAAAAAATTAATTAAATCAGCTTCCAACACATAAGAATAACCATTCTGACAATATTCGTTTATTTTTTCAACAGCTTCTTTAACCCCCAATCCTTTTTGATATGCAAAACTTAGCCCTCTACTTTTCTCTAAAAGTTCTTTAAAATGTTCTTCCAATTCTATTGCAATTGCTTTTATTACAACTCTATCAGAAACTTCTGGAATTTGAAGAGGACGAAATTTCCCTTTACTTTTAGGAATAAGCACAGCACGATATGGAGAAAATTGATATGTTCCTTCTTGAAGTCGTTTGGAGATGGATAAAATTTTATCCTCTTTATTAAGTTCAAATTCTGCAATAGTCTCACCCGTTAGTCCATGAGATTCTTTATTAAATTTTTCCAATTTAGCCCATGCCAAACGTAAACTTTCTACTGAGGATATTTTGTTAAGAAGATTCATTTTTGTTAATTTAAACCTGAGTTGCAAAGACCTTTAGAAAAACAGATGTTCGTATAACAGCACCTTACAATATAGACACACAGAACAACATAAGTTGAGACACAGCAAGAAGACAAACATACTTCTTAAACAAAGTGAACCAACGTGTTCTTGGGCAATCCTGACCATAGATTGAAGATGCAATCTAAAGTCGAGCGCAAACTTAAGTTCAATCCTTAAGCTAAAATCTTTGGCGCTTGGGATTACATTTTTTGGATTTCTTTCATTTCCTTAATTTTTAAAGATTCTACAATAGTCTTCTCACCCAAAGGTAAGCATTTTTTTGACCAAAGCAACTTTTTTAGTTTTTTAAGAAAATCGCTCGGCTGCCCGTCCTCTCTACCATTAAAATGGCTTGTTACCACTGTCTCTAAAGGATGTGATGTGCTGTTATACACAATGGCATCAAACGAGATAGACACAGAACAACATAAGTTGAGACACAGCAAGAAGACAAACATACTTCTTAAACAAAGTGAACCAACGTGTTCTTGGGCAATCCTGACCATAGATTGAAGATGCAATCTAAAGTCGAAATCCATATATCCAGTTACTCAAAGAGCTATTTGCTATTACAGTATGGTACAAAAGTAGCAAATAATAAGAAATTTGCAAAATATTAGAGAGTTTTTAGCAAGTACAGTAATAAGGATAACAACATCAATAGCATTACAGAGCACAGCCATAACAAGCTGATAAACAAGCATCAGCACCGTAACCCGACACTCCATTAGTTGTATTTTAGTAGGCATGATAAAGACCCAACGGTTAGGTATTCATAAAAATTTTCCAGATATTTTTTTGAAAATCCAGCCTATTAAACTTTACTTTCTTACTAAACCATATATTTATATATGTATAAAACAAATAAACTATGGATAACAACAACTACAAAAGACAGTATCGACAATTGAATGATACAACAAAACAAAAGATTAGCCAAAGTCTAAGAGGCAGAACAAAGTCAGCCACTCACACCCAAGCTATATCCAACGGACTGAAAAAGTACTGGGCAACAGTACCCAACCAACCTAATAATAATGAAAATAAGAATGAAGAACATGAATAAAATATACGGTTTAAATATAGATGCGTTGAGGCTCTGTTACGAAGTGACAGAACCCCAAAATATCAACATCATAAAAGACAAAGAAATTGGAGAAGAAATTGATTTTCTGTATTTCTACCTAAGACGAATAGAAGGAAAGCACTTCAAATTTGTTTATGAAATACGTTATAATGACATGGGAAAAGATAAATTGTTTGGAGAACTACGTTTAGGCATCAATGACAATCAAGAAGAAAGCAATACCCACCAAAACGGATATAAAAAAGCATGGATTAGTATTTCCAATCGTGTGTTATACAGCGATGAGATATACTATTTAGATTTTATTGAAAACAATTTAGGCTTAGAATTACATAATATAACAACCCTAGACCTATGTCTTGATATGTCAAACGACATAGCCCGACTAATACGAAAACTTATCCGAAACCCACAAATAACAACGCTTCTGAACGGAAAACGAATCACTAATCGCAAAGAAGACCGCCCCGAAATCACATATACTTTCAGTGGGAATATGGATAAAGATAAATACTTAACCGTCAACATTAAACAGAAAAAAGCAATAAAGGATAAGAGCAAAGGTAGCACCCTTATAGCATACAACAAAAAAGCTGAAATAACCAATAGTTCGGATAAAACGTACATAAATAACTACTATAACAATCCTTCAAAATTGCACCGTTTAGAAGTCCATCTAAACAATGAAGAAATCAAAGATTATATAGCGAAAACCAGGTATGAATTATCATTTTATTCTTTAGCTGATGAAAAATTCCTAGCAAAACTTTTTGGTTACACTTTAAACAGCCTTATCAGATTTGAAAAAGACGGAAAAGCAATAGATTGGACAGACCTCTTATCAGAAGGGTATAACAACCACCCCTGCCAACGGCAATTTTCTAGGGTAACTAATTCAAATACAGAGAAAAATCTCTTTAAAAAAACGTAGTTCAAAAAACAATATAGCGAAAATTAAACATTAACTTCGGATATGCGGAGTGCGGAATCAGAAATAGCAATTACTATATTTCACTCCGCACCTCCGCACTTCCGCATATAATCTATCAATATTGGTTATTTTTACGTAAACATAAGTTCCAAAAAGCCCCATTATCATTATACAGTTCATCAAAACGAGATGGGGACATTCCATCACAAACAAGGCAATCATTCTTCTTATATGAAGGATTAGCAACACCATAATACGAGCAAATATATCCTTTAAAGTCCGAGAAATTCCTAATATTCTTATTGAACAAGGTGCATTTTTCTTTCAATATAAGACAAAGCGTAGCAATATCCAATTTAGAACATTCACCATTGGATATTTCAAACCTTTCATCAACTTTTTCAAGTATCTTTCTGACTTGTTCCCGATTATGTAAAGAAGGGCATAATTTTTCCAATAACTTTTCTTTATCCAATATTGTACTACTATTTTTCTTTTCATTCGCCAGCGGTTGAACGGCTTTATTTGAAAGACCTTCTTTTTCTGTTAAAGTCTGAGAAGAATCTTTAGATAAAATACTATCCACAGAAGCCTCTTTCTCGATTTCCATAATAGTATCATCATTAAGTAAAACAGCTTCATTCACAACTATTTTCTGATAACGAATCCCCGCTATTCTTTGGGCATAAAACAGAAATGACTGCAATGTTTTGGCTTTATCTTCTATGATTGGCTGTTCTTGATTTTCTATAATCAGCATATTGATATAGTTATATTTAATCTTATGCTGCATGTCATACAAAAAGTACTTAATTAGTGCAATCAGAATATCTTTATCACTTTCATCAATGGTATTATTCTTAGCGTACAACTTCTTTAAAAAAGATATTAACCTAATATCCAAGTTCTTAATAAATGAATTATCGCATATATATTGGCTAATTTCCTCCAATGAATGACTGTTTATATACTCCTTATCTAAACTATCAAAGATTGCAAGAGTGATTTTTATTTGCTTTCTAGACTGTACATCTAATTGTTCAATATTATCATATAAAATTACATTTTCATTGCCAAGCATGGCAATGACACCATTTATCACGTTTTTGAGATACTGAGCATTCTGAATGTCATTATTCTTTTTGCGCATCATTTCCAAGTGTCTTGACATACTTGAAAAGATTTCAGCTTCTTTTGTTATACACTGATTGCAAAAAGTTAAAAGTGGTTCTATATCGCTATCCGCATATAGAACCACAATCATATCTTTGAATAATTGAATGTATTCTCTTTCTTCTTGTGATAGTATCATATCAACGGCATTTAAACTGCCGTAAAGATACAAATTTCATTGTAAGCCTACAAAATTGGCTTTCATGGATATTGGCTCATATTGATATAAAACGTTCAAAAAGACAGCTTATTAGCTAAAAGTGAATATTAGTTTTAACGCACTTCTTGCCAATTTACATAAAACACTAATAATCAATAATATAAATCTATTTCTAATATTCACTTCTGAGATTTGTGAATATTGGAATGATTAGCTATTAATTTCAAATAGCCACCCTACCACGATAAACTCAATTTACCATTTTTACCATTTTGCCATCAGGGATTCCCTTATGCTTAATACGGTATTCCGAGAAATAAAAATCATAGTTCTCCATTATATAAGCATACCCTTTGTCAGCACTGTATTCAAAGCCGATAGCCCTATACGCTTTATCGTGATAACTATCTGCAATAATACGCCATTTACCATTCCAAGTAAAATGCTGTCCATTAGCCCAAACCCCTTCAATGTGAGATGTATTATCAGAGTATAAGACAATCTTATCCAAACTCTTTACTCCCGTTCCGTCAAATTGATAGCCTTGCAATACAAATTCTGTTGCTTTTTTTATTTCCAATGGGTCACTGCTTGAAGTTTTATTTCCATTGCATCCCACACATAACATAATCATACTAATGATTAGGCATACAAATTTTAAATAATTCTTTTTCATATTATAATCTATCTTTTCATCATTTGTAAAGCTCTAACAGTTTTATCCCTTCGTCTTTCATATTCACGAGCCAAATCTTTGTCACCTGACTGTTTAGCTATATTAAGAGCTTCATCGTAATTACGTACAATAGTTTGTTTTAACAACTGAATTTTTAATATTTCATTTGCTGAAAGTGATGGAGATTCTTCTAAGCGTGCAAGTTCATCAATAGCAGACCTTATTTCCTTTTCTTTTTGCAACAATCTATTAGTCAAATTATCATCTTCGCGATTTCCATCGGAGGAGAGATATTCATTATCCATATTTTTTGTTATTTCATCATTAATGTAATTTCCATCATCTGAAATTCTATAGCCATTATCATACACTTGATGTTTATTGGAAATATCCATAGCTCTCCGAGGATTTAATTCTCCCTCAAGGCTTGTTATTATATAATCCTCTGTAACTATAACACTATAATAATTACAAGGTATTCTTTCTTCGCCATTAACGACACAACCATATTTATCATCTTGGCGTACAACAAAAATCCCAAACGGATACCCAGTTTGATTCAATTGTACATTGTCATACTGACAAGGAACTATATTATTACCATTTTTATCAAATAGCCCTAATTTACCATTCTGTTCAACTTCAAAAAAGCCATGATATATTCCGTCTGAATAATCAATATTATCAAATTCTATTGGTATTAATGTAGTTCCCATTTTCAAAACTACTCCCTTTTTCCCATCTAATTCTACAATAAAAAAATCATTATTCCCATCTTCTATCGTATTCCATATCATGTCATAATATAGTGGTAATATTTGAGTTTTATCCTTGTCATAAATTCCATATTTACCATTACAACTTACTAAATCATATCTTTCAGAAGAAAGGTTCGTTATTGCATTATCTATCGCAGAATATTCAAGTTCATCAGAATTAGCTTTTAGAAATGTGTCATTTCCTTCTTCATCTACATAACCGTATTTACCATTCAACTTTACAACGGCTAATCCTTCCGAAAAATCAGTGGCTAATTCATATTTGCAAGGAATTACGTTTTCTCCTTGTGTATTTATAAATCCATATTTACCATTTTGTACAACTACAGCCAAATCATTTGAAAACATACCAACGGCATCATATTGATAAGGAATAATCAAACGTCCCTTAGTGTTTATAAAACCATATTTACCATCCATACAAACCCGAGCCAAGCCATCTGTAAAACTTAACGCATTATCATATTGGCATGAAATAACCAAATCTCCTTTAGTGTTTACGAAACCGTATTTACCATTTTGGCATACTACAGCAAATCCTTCCGAGAATATAAAAGCATTATCATATTGGCATGAAATAACCACATTTCCTTTGGTATTCATAAAACCATATTTACCTTCTTGTATGATATGAATCAAGCCTTCTGAGTAATTTAGATATGGGAAATCATATTGACTTGATAATACTAAATCTCCCTTCTTATCAATTAGTTCACATTTACCATTTTGTTTGACTATTGCCAAACCATCAGCAAAAGTACCTGCATCAGCATATTGACAAGCTATTACCCTATTCCCTTTGGTATCAATAAAACCATAATTGCCATCTGAAAAGATTTTAGCCAATCCTTCTGAAAAGCTGGCAATACCTGAATTATTAAAGGAAAACACCCCTGCTGAACGTTGACTATCAACTAATTCATATCCTCCATTCTGATTTAATATGACTAAACAATCTAATGTTTTCAGACTATAATCATATTGAAATGGAATTATCATTTCACCTATTTTATTAATAGCTCCATATTTGCCTTCTTGACAAACTATTGCAATACCATCTGAGAAAAATAGAGCATCCTCATATTGGCAAGGAATTACCATTTCTCCCTTTTTAGAGATAAATCCATATTTACCATTTTGACAGACTAGTGCTAACCCTTCTTTAAATGGATATACTTCTTCACAATTTTGAATGTTTTGTGAAATACCCTCAATATTCCCCTTTTCTATTTTTTTATTAGAATCACATCCAATAAAGAGTGTTACCAATAAGATTGATAATAGAAGATAAATACCATGTAAACATGTGGATTTTTCCATGATTTTGGAAAAGCATTTTATAAAAGCCATACCTGATTATTAAAAGGTTTCCCGTAGGCTCTAAAGGGAAGATTATAAAAAAGAAGTGTGAGCCAACTTAACTTATTCCATTAGTAGGCTCTCGACTGCCCTGTGACGAATAAGAAAAAGCCGCTCACACCTTAGGCAGTATATGTTGTTGGAAACATATATAACACACCTAAGGAGAACGTTTTCCGTTATTCCTGCCACATGGTGAGTTGTCGAGATTCACTAATGCAGAATAGCTAAACGCTTCCTAAATTATGCAGTTGCAATTTGCAACGGTACAAAAATAGTAAAAGTTCAGCGAAAACGTTATTTGTGAACGGCTTATTTTAATGTAAAAGAACTATTTTCTAATCAAAAAGACAACATATCATAGGTTTCAAGTAATTCCTCCGTCCGCAATCCTAAATATCTACGTGTAGTCATTACATCAGCATGATTAAACAATTCTGACAATTTGATGTGAGTAGAAAAGTGTTCTATCTTCAATCCATATTTACTTTTTATTGATTTAAACAAAACATTGATTCTCTGCGTACTATATACCGTCCTTTTGCGACTAATGAAGCAACTTTCATTTTTATCCATTATCTTCAAAGCCGCATAGCAATCTGCAATATGCTTCTGAAAGTTAGTATTCACTTTAATTTCCCTGCGTTTTCCCGTTTTCTTTTCAATGATGACAAACTTCTCATCATCCAACAACATAGACCATGTAAGAGAGAGAATATCCGATATGCGCAACCCGAAGAAAGAACCACAGCCAATCAACAAAGACAAACGGTATTCTTTATCACGATACAGCTTTCTAACCAATGACAGCATTGAATCCCATTCCATATAATCCGAAGTAACATAGCTATTTTTCAAACTCATAATATTTTTTTTAATTGAAATCTTCTGTTTAATCCCCACAATAAAATCCATTGCCACGATTATATCCCATTGCCCAGGAAACCGCATCAGCAGATAAGCCTTCAAACTCATTTTTACGTGCATTATGCGCTGCCCAACTTGCTGCAATCATCGCATCGAGTTTTGCGGCTTTTTCTTCTCGTGTTTTAACTGCATCTCGTTCCCAACTCCAAGCAGCTTTTAAACACTCCGACCATGAACGCCCTCTACGTTGAAAGTCGTTCTTGTAAAGTCTGTGAGCATCCTTCATCACCTGTTGTTTATTATATCGCTTCATCTTATTGTAGTGCTATTAGTTTATTACCACGCTGCAAATGTAGCGCTTTCAATAGACATAAACAAATAAAAGTGTATATTATTAGCATTACATTAACTTATTTTATGTACCGCTATCAATATACATTTTAAGAATAAACGTATATTTGCATATATAACAAGAACAAATAGGTATGGGACTACGAATCAAAGAAGTTATTAAAGAAAAAGGTATGACCGTCCAAACTTTAGCGGACAAGATGGGAATAAACCGTGTTGGATTAAGTAATCATATCAACGGTAATCCTTCTGTCGCAGTTCTCGAAAAAATTGCAGCAGCCCTAGAAGTACCAATTCAAGAACTTTTTGAAAAAGAACAAAAAGAGAATATCAACGGATATATAGAAATCGGAAATGAAATCTTCAAAATCACTTCATTCCAAGACATCAGAAACATAATCAATCGCTTTGATAGTGATAATTAATAAGCCTATCTATCATAATCCCCTCATTTTCCCCTACAAATCCCCTACAAAATCCCCTTCCAAAATATAACTCACTAAGAAACAGTAAAATATAAGTGAGGTATAAAAAAATCCTATCCTCAACTCATCATATCACTATACCTTTGCAATGTCAAAAGGTACCAAAGACACCATGTATAATAATTTAAAAAATATGATTATGATGAATTTAAGAAATACTTTCAATGAAGATAGTTTTGAATACACCACTATGAATGATATTATAGCAGAAGGTATGAGACAGCCCAAACGGCAAGCACTGTATAAAAACCTCTGGTATGAAAATGAGTTATGTGTTCTGTTTGGCGCAAGTAATTGTGGAAAAAGTATCTATGCAATGCAAATAGCCAAGCACATTGCCCAAGAACAGCCGATTCTGTATTTTGATTATGAATTGAACATCCAGCAAATATGTGATAGATATACAAATGACGAAGGTACATCACCCTGCAAGTTTCCTCAGAATATTTTTCGTCCCAATCTTGATTTTGATATGGCTAAAAATTTCAAAGAACGCAGAGCCTACCTAAGAATGAGAATCGAAGAAGCGGTAACAAAAAAAGGAATCAAACTATTCATTATAGACAATATCACTTGTTTGCACCCCAATCTATCCAAAGCAAATGAAGCGGCTACCTTCATTCTTGAACTACGCACATTCATGAACAGTTTAGGAGCAAGTTTCTTACTATTGGGACATTCACCCAAGAAAAAAGACAATTCTCCTATTACTTTAGACAATTTAGCAGGGTCTAAGAATGTGGGAAACTTCATTGACAGTTGTTTTTGCATAGGGCAAGCAAAAACAGATGGTGACGAAAAACGATACATAAAACAGCTAAAGAACAGAAGTAGCCAAATCATATTGAACGAAGAACACGTATTGGTCTGCTCCATTGAAAAAGGAGAAGATAACTTTCTATACTTCAAGGAAGAAGGATATGCAAGAGAAAAAGATTTGATTAAAGGAACTGGTAATATTACTCCCGAAAAAGAAAAGGTATATCAACTCTACAAAGAGCATAAGAGTTATAGAAAGGTTGCCAAAATGACGGGCATCAGCGATAAGACCATAAAAAAATGGGTAGATGAATATGAAGAATATTATACAGAGCAAAAAGCTATCAACGAGCAAGCAAATGGAAGCAATGAGATAGAAGGTGCGGAAATGCGGAATGCGGAGTAGTTAAATGCAAAATATTGCTAATAAACAATCTGACATTCACTTACTTTTTCTCTTTATCCTAATAATAATCAATTTTGTAATGAAAACACAATATGGATGCACAGCATTTAAACATAGATACAATCAAAGAAAATCGTAACTTCAAAGGAATAACCCAAGAAGACACCAAAGAATTAATTGATACACTATATGCTTTTTCAATTCTAAGCTATGAAGCATATACCAAAAAAGATACACAATATGGAGAATTTTGATTTAAAAGGTTTTGCCAAAGGCAAAAAGCAACAAAAAGAGCAAATAGGCGGTAATGCCATCATTTATACACGTGTTAGTTCAAGCGAGCAAGTTGACGGGCAAAGCCTTGAAGTGCAAATTGACAAATGCAGAGAGTATGCCAAAGTACGCTCATACACTGTCGTTGGTGAATTTGGTGGCACGTATGAAAGTGCCAAAAGCGACAAAGAGCGCAAGGAGTTTAACCGTATGCTTGCTTTCATCAAACAAAGTAATAAGAAAGGCAGCAGCCAACCCGTAAAAACAGTAATAGTGTTTAGTACCTCCCGTTTCAGCAGAACGGGAAGTACAACTATCATTGAAGAAGTTGAGGCTAGAGGAGCATACGTAGTATCTGCAACCTCCAACTATGACCCACGCACTCCAGTAGGAAAGTATATGCAACTCATGGAACTTGCAAATGCAAGGTTTCAGAATGACGAAAAACGGGCAACTACCATTGAAAACAGTGTAAAAGCGTTATTAAAAGGAAGATGGATTGGAAAAGCCCCTAGAGGATATGACCAAAAAACAACCAAAAAGGAACAAATTATAACTATTAACGAAGAAGGCAAACTGATTCGGAAAGCATTTCTTTGGAAGGCAAACAACAAGTTATCCAATGAAGAAATTAGGCATAGACTGGCAGCAGAAGGTTTCCATATCTGTAAACAGAAGCTATCAGAACTATTCAAGAACCCTTTTTATTGTGGCTATATGGCACACAAATTCTTGCAGAGGGACATCATACTAGGCAATCACCCTCCATTGATACCAAAAGAAATCTTCTTGAAAGTAAATGGAGAGTTATCCAAAAATCATAGTGGGTACGAACAAAAGATAGATAAGGAGTATGCACCATTATTAGGTAGTATCAAGTGCCCATGTTGCGGAAAAAATCTATCTGCCAGCATATCAACCAAAATGCGAAAGAGATTCGGACGTACTGATATAGGCTATTACGTTTGCAGCCGAAAAGGATGCAAGTACAACAGTTCTACTAAAAAGGTACATGAAGCCTTTGAAGAAGAAGTAAACAGGTATGCCCTATCAGACAAAGTAAGTGAACTCTTAAAAATGCAACTTACCATCACATTTGAATATATGAACCAAGAAAACAGGGAACGAGCCAAATCTATCAAAGCGAACATCAAAGCTAAAGAAAAAGAGTTGGAACAAGTAGAAACAAATTATGCACTCTGTACCGATGCGAAAAAACAAAGCATCTGTGAGAAGGTTATGACGAAATTAGAGAAAGAAGTCAGAGATTTAAAGAACGAATTTTCAAAAGTGAATACAGAAATATTGAACCTCGATAAATTCATTGATTTTGCTTTTAAAATGCGTTCTAACTTGTTTGGACTGTGGGAGTTGCAAGGATTAGAGGGTCAACGTAAAATCCTGAGGGGTATATCCGATAAAATCCTATCTTTGTGTGAAACAAACGAATCATCAGCGATT
>ENA-OQJQ01000069-OQJQ01000069.1-human-gut-metagenome-genome-assembly--contig:-NODE-69-length-111520-cov-7.504033_pt1 | contig 111520 bp, 117 predicted proteins | sample MGYA00242609_ERZ504776 | MGnify/ENA primary metagenome ERZ504776 (study PRJEB26092, sample SAMD00036354) | human gut metagenome | host: Homo sapiens | study: EMG produced TPA metagenomics assembly of... | reverse complement strand
AGAGAAACATTAGTTGGGGTTATTAGGAATACGATAACCTGCTTGCGACAAAGCTTTGTACTGTCGCGTTGGTCATGAACAGAGACGGTATTCTGTTTCAGTATTCATTAGCAACTGAGGGTTGGAAATGGGCGCTCAAAGTACACGAGCAAGGCGAGGTCGATAGTAATCGATGGAATCGGTGTAGGTTGCTATTACATATTAGATCACTCATTGAGTGGTCTTTTTATTTTGCTAAAGGAGGAATAGGAATGGAAAAAGAAACTAACAATAAATTAGGCTTTTTAAGCATTTTGACAATCATCTTCGTTATAGCCAAGTTATTTAAATTAATCAGCTGGAGTTGGCTGCTAGTATTTGCGCCGACTTTGATTGGCATAGGTTTATGGATTTTGATTATGTTAGTCGCGATAGTCATTGCGACAGTGTCTGGTGAATAGTATTTACAACAGGACAATATAAGGAGTGAATAAAATGTATCGCCCACAATATCTCGAACAACGATATGAAGAGACTTATATTTATGCCGGTTCAGATTCCAAACCTTACCTAACAATTCGAAAGCCAATAAAGAGCGATACATATAAACGAAAGGAAAACAATGAAGTTATTTCTTTTCGCAGAAGGAGAAAAGCCAAATGAGAAACTACTGGTATATATCGCTAACGAATGAATATCCTCGAACCATTGATGATTGTTCAGTGCGTGTTGTGCGTTCTGTACAAATCAAAAAGAAGTACTCCATCATTGAAATGACCAGGGAAGCTACACCAAATGAGATTGATAAGTACAATCTTCGTTACTGTGGTCATGGCTATTGGAAAGACGAGTATATTCAGAAAAATATTAGGAGGTACTTATCATAAAAAATTTTTATGAAGCTGTTCTAAAAACAACAGTAAGCAAAGAGTTATCAAAAGTGTATAAGAAAGCATTGGAAATTGAAAACGATCGTAAATGGGTAGAAAACTCTATTACTGCTAATGGAGAAACCACCATTGAAATTAAACCAGTTTGGGGCGGTTGTTATGCGAACGTAGATATCACAGAAATCGGAGAAGGTAAAGCTGTGTTGATTCTAACTCTAGTATCAAGAACTTTACCTAATTTGAAAGAAACAGTTAGAAGTTATGAACTAGACGGAATGGAAACTATCCATACCAGTTATTAATTACACATATTGAAAGGTGGTGGCTTGAATGTGGTAAATTTGACACCAAAACAAAAAGCTTTTGCGGATGAATATATAAAAAATGGTGGCAATGCTACTCAAGCCGCCATTAAAGCAGGTTATAGTGAACGATCAGCAAGAGTAATAGGTAAGGAAAACCTAACTAAACCTAACATAATACAGTATATTAATGAACGGCTAAATCCTATCGAAAAGAAGCGCAAATTAAGTGCTGAGGACGCTTTAAATGAATTGATAGATATTTGGCAAGGAGAAGTACAAATAAGCGTGAGCAAGCAAATAGACCGCTTGGATAAAAACAGGGTTATTAAACATATGCAATATGAATATACACCAGATTTAGAAAGCAAATTGAAAGCCTTGGATTTGTATTTGAAGTATAAATCGCTATTATCACAAACGCAATTAGAAAAAGCTCAAACAGAAATAAAATTAATGCAAGCAAAATTAGAACAATTACAGATAAACTCAGAGCGTTCTACCGAAGAAAAACTTGATGAGTTGTTAGAAAAGATTAGTGGTGAATTAGATGGGACTAGTTGATATTTATAACCCAAAGCAAATCGACGTGTTAAATAAAACCATTAAGAATGATTGGTTTATTACTTTATTACATGGAGCAAAACGTTCTGGGAAAACAAAAATAAACAATGATTTGTTCTTGTTTGAATTGCGACGTGTGCGAAAGATTGCCGATGAAGAAGACATTAAGGAACCAATGTATATCCTAGCAGGAGTTTCAAGTGCAACAATCCAAAAGAACATCTTACAGGAACTATACAACATGTACAGCATAGAACCTAAATTCGATAAACATGGAAACTTTAAGTTATTTGGCGTTAAGGTCGTACAAGCTTATACAGGAAACATTGGCGGTGTTGGTGCAATTCGTGGTATGACAGCATATGGCGCTTATATCAATGAGGCATCACTAGCTAGACAAGAAGTATTTGCTGAAATCGTTTCACGTTGTTCAGGAACAGGAGCGAGAATCCTAGCTGACACAAACCCTGACAACCCGGAACACTGGCTAAAGAAAGAGTATATCGACAATTCAAGCAAAAATATTCAATCGTTCCACTTTGAATTAGATGATAATACATTTTTATCTGAACGATATCGTAACAATATTAAAGAATCAACACCAAGCGGCATGTTTTATGATCGTGATATCAAAGGTTTATGGGTTTCTGCAGAGGGAGTCGTTTACCGTGATTTTGATGCCAGTAAGCACTATATCCAGTCAAAAGACTTGCCACCTTTGAGCAACTTTTATTGTGGAGTTGACTGGGGATATGAACACTGGGGTTCAATCGTAGTTATAGGTGAAACGGATGACGGAACAGCTTATTTAATCGAAGAACATGCTACTCAATTTGAAGAGATTGATTATTGGGTAGATGTAGCAAAAGGCATTCAAGAGCGTTACGGCTTACGAGTGCCTTTTTATTGTGACTCTGCGAGACCGGAGCATGTGGCTAGATTTGTAAGAGAAAAGATTAATGCTAAAAATGCTCATAAAGCACGGTTATCTGGAGTCGAAGAAGTCGCCAAGAGATTTAAACAAGACAAATTATTTATCTGTCAAGATAGAGTGATGAAATTTAGAGATGAAATTTATCAATATATTTGGGACAAGAAAAAAGGCGAGCCAATAAAGGAATATGACGATGTGCTAGACTCCGTTCGATACGCGATATATACTCATGAGCTTCTTAAGAAACCAAAAGTTAATGTCAACGAAAAAATCAAACGTATTAAACGCATGTTTTAAGGAGTGTGAAAAATGGATAAGGTAAACGAGTTTGAATACGGAGCTGATATACATTATTCTAACGACGTGAATACAAACTATGTAAAGTTTAGCGTAGACTCAAATCTTCACTATAGATTTAGCTCAGCAGAAGATTTACTAAACGATTCAGATACTTTAGCAGAAATGATAAAACATCATCATGAATATCAGGTAAAAAGGCTAAGTGTATTAGATGATTATTACAAAGCTAGAAATACAAATATCATGGATAACCGTAGACGTAGAGAAAAGGAAAAAGCGGATCATCGATCAGCACATAACTTTGGAAAAGTTCTTTGTACGTTTGATGTTGGGTACAACACAGGCAATCCTATAAAAGTGCAAATCGAGGACACAAATCAACAAAAAGAAATCGAAGAGTTTAATACTAATAATGACATAGATGGGTTAAATGCTGAACTCTGGCTTGATATGGATAAGTATGGGAGAGCCTATGAGATTATCTATCGAGATTCAGATGATACAGATTATGTTGATTTGGCTAATGTATTTGAAACGTTTGTTGTATATGATACCACAGTAAAACGAGAGCCTATTTTGGCTGTACGGTATCCTAAGACAAGATTCAACAAGGATGCTGATAAACAGTACATTCAACCAATCGTATACACAAAAGAAAAAAGTATCACTTATGATGAGACGACACTAACAGCAATTGAGTTAAAGAATCCTCAAGATGAACCGCATGAATATAAAGAGGTACCTATTACAGAGTATTCTCCTAATCGTTTTCGGATGGGCTTGTATGAAGATGTACTATCTTTGATTGATCTATACGATGCAGGGCAGTCTGATACCGCCAACTATATGACTGATCTAAACGATGCTCTTCTAGTTATTAGTGGTGATATTGAAGCAGCAGGACTATCCACAGAGGACGCCATCAAGCAGAAAGAAGCGAATATGCTTTTGCTTGAATCTGGAACTGATGTGAACGGTAATAAAACAAGTGTGACTGCAGGATATATTTACAAACAATATGATGTGAACGGTGTAGAAGCATACAAAGACAGAGTACGCAAGGATATCCACGAAATATCCATGGTTCCTGATCTTACTGATGACAATTTTTCCGGAGTGCAATCGGGAGAAGCAATGAAATATAAATTATTTGGATTTGAACAAATGACGGCAACAAAGCAAAGGCTATTCAAAAAAGGCCTTATGCGGCGTTATCGTCTTTTATTTAGCCTAAAATCAAGTATTTCTGAAATGGATAACTCCGATTTGAAAGGCTTACGTGTAATATTTACGCCTAATCTACCTAAAGCCATTCTGGAAGAGTTGAAATCTTTGGTTGATGCTGGAGCTGAACTCAGTCAAGAGACGATCTTAGGACTCGCTTCTTTTGTTCCAGATGTACAGGCAGAGTTGAAACGAGTAAATAAAGAAACGCAAAAGCAGATTGGCATTTTTGATTCAGATGTTGAAGAAGTAATTAACAACAAAAAAGATGAAACAGGGGAGTGATTAAATGAACTCCCAAGAATATTGGATCAAACGGGAAAAAGAATGGCAAAAGCAACAAATTAAAGATGATAAAAAGCGCATGGCAGAAATTAAAAGTCGCATGCAATATGCACAAGACGCGATACAAAAAGAAATAGACGCACAGTGGGACAGTTTCTCCAATGGTCAGAAAATCACTCGTAGCGAAGCGATGAAGCGTGCTAGTGAAATGGATGTCAAAGCATTCGCTCGCAAAGCAAAGAAGTATGTCAAAGAGAAAGATTTTTCTCCTACAGCAAACCAAGAATTAAAGCTATACAATCTTACGATGCGTGTAAATAGATTAGAGCTCTTAAAAGCTAATATCGGGCTTGAATTGATTTCACTGTTTAATGAATTGGATAAGTACTTTTCGAATGAATTAACAAAAGCTGGTTTAGCTGAATTGAAGAGACAAGCCGGTATTTTAGAAATGACTATTACTTCAAGTGGATATGCAAAGCTGATAGAACTAGTAATAAACAGCTCCTTTTTGAGTGATGACGTGTCTTTTAGTGATCGCTTATGGATGTATCAATCTGAATTGAAATCAGAATTAGATAGGTTGTTACTGAGAAGTATAACGATGGGGAAAAATCCCAAGCAACTTGCATCTAAATTGGCAGAATATTTAACAGCTGAAGGACGAGAAAACACTAAGTTCAACACTCAACGTTTGATGGTGACTGAAACGACTAGAGTTCAGGTAGGAATCCAAGAACGAAGTTACAGAGATGTAGGCATCACCCAGTACATCTATGTAGCAGAACCAACGGCGTGCAAACTATGTATACCGTTAAATAATCAAGTTTTTGATGTTGCCGATATGCAGCCAGGAAGTAACGCTCCTAACATGCATCCATTTTGTCGATGCAGTACAGCGCCATATATAGAACGAATAACAAGTCGTTAATACGAATTAACGGCTTTTTATTGTGCCTTCTTACAGCTTACAGGCGTTAAAGAGAAAGCTATTTTTCGGCTGACCGGCGTAACTGGTCAAATTTATCGGGTAGCGGCGTAACCGTGGAGGATTAATCATGAAAAAACGTTTATTTATGCCAATGAACTTACAATTTTTTTCTGAACCAGGAGATGGTGGATCTGGTGATGGGGGACAACAAGGAAACCTACCAGCTGGCTCACAAGAGACACCGACCGAAGCAAAAGAAGAAAACAATACTGGCAAAACATTTTCTCGTGATGAAGTAGCGAAAATGATCGCTGCTGAGACGAATAAAGCAAAAGCAGCGTGGGAAAAAGAACTAGAAGCAAAAAAAGAAGAAGCTAAAAAGCTGGCAAAAATGAATGCGGAAGAAAAACTACAGCATGAGTTGGAACAAAAAGAAGCTGAAATCGCTGAATTAAAGCGTGGACAGGCACTATCTGAAATGACGAAAGAAGCTTCTAAAATGCTGACAGATGCAAATTTACCACACGATGATGATTTGCTTGGACTGATTGTTTCTGATGATGCAGACGCCACAAAACAAGCTGTAGCAGTCATCACTAACTTTGCTTCTTTGATTAAGAGAGAAAACGCAAGACAAACACCACCAAATGAAGGTGGACAATTTACAGCATCGAAAAATACTAAAGAAACCGTAGCTAAACTAGCTGCTAAAAATCGAATTATTAAATAGGAGGAAAACTTAATGAAAAAGAAACAACTTTTACCAATGAACTTGCAAATGTTTGCTCAAACATGGGATCCAGATAATGTCTTGGTATATGAAACGAAAGAGGGAAAAATTCCTGATAAATATAATACGCTCATTTTGAGTGAAGTTATGGAAAATTCTAAGATCATGCAGTTAGCAAAATACGAAGAAATGACTGACAAAGAAAAGAAATTTGAATACTTTGCAGAAGGACCAGGCGCATACTGGGTGGGTGAAGGTGAAAAAATTAAAACGTCTAAACCTAAATGGATGCAAGCTACGATGACTGCAAAAAAACTCGGTGTCATTCTTCCGGTTTCTCGTGAATATTTAAATTATAAATTATCAGATTTCTTTGAAGAGATGCAGCCAAAAATTGCTGAAGCTTTCTATAAAAAATTTGATGCAGCTGCCTTATTAAATAAAGAAAACCCATTTCCTCAGTCACTAGACGGATCAGTTATTAGTGCGGGGAATGTGGTTGAAGGCGGATTGACTTATGATAATATCCTAGCCTTAGAAGATAAGTTAGCAGAAAATGAATTCGAACCTAATGCGTTTATTTCAAACCGGAAAAATCGTACAGAATTACGTTCTGCAGCTCAAACAGTCGGGTCAAATGTTGAGTTTATTTATGATCGCTCTGCTAATACAATTGACGGATTACCAGTAGTAGACCTTAAGTCTTTAGATAAAGGGACTCTTTACGCTGGAGACTTCAACTACATGTTTTATGGGATTCCATATAATATTTCATTTAAGATTTCTGAAGAAGCACAATTGTCTACTTTAACTAATGAAGATGGAACCCCAGTTAACTTGTTTGAACAAGAACTAATTGCTTTGCGTGCAACAATGGATGTTGGATTTATGATTGTAAAAGATGAAGCATTTGGGAAGATTTCCCCAAAAGCGTAACGCCTGCTACCGGTATTGTGCCAAATCAAAAGACATGGACCGGTAAAGTAGGCGATACTAAAACATTTACTATTTCAACTGTGCCTGCAGATGCTAGCGATGCAGCTGCTGTTGTTGCAGCTACTACAGCAACTTCAAGTGATGGAGCTATCGCAACAGTGACCAAAAATGAAAATGGTGGTTTTGATGGAACGATTGCAGCAGAAGGGTCAGCAACATTCACATTTACTTCTGGAGAATTCACTACTTCAATCAATGTGACAGGTCAACCTGCTAGTTAGGAAGTAAAAATATGACGATTGCAGAGGATATTAAAAAACTTCTTAAAGGAACACTAGATGAAAAGCTTGAAGTTATTGAGCGAAGAACGAATGAACGTATGAAAACCTTGTTAAATACGCAAGAAGTTCCTAAAGAATTTGAAACAGTTGTATATGAAGTGTCGTTGAAAAGATTCAATAGAATTGGTCAAGAAGGTATGCAGTCATATTCTCAAGAAGGTTTATCTATGGCTTTTCCTGATTCGGATTTTTCAGAGTATCAAAATGAGATTGACGAATTTAAGCGTAAAGATCAGGAAGAGTTGTACAAGCCAAATCGAGGGAGGTTTAAATTTATATGAGATTTACAGATGAAATTATATTTGTTAAACGTTCATCTGACTCTAAATATGATCCAGATCTCGGTGAGTGGGTTGAAGGCAAACCAGAAAGAACAAGAACAGAGGCAAACGTGACGGATATTGGCACTGATAGAAGTGTGACTATTTTTGGTAGTGTGGAAGAAGGGGCGAAGGTCATTAGGACGCAGCCTCTTTTTTCTATCCCTACATTTGACTATATCGAGATTGAAGGAAAGACTTGGCAACAAAAAACAGCTAGAAATCCAGCATATAGAAATAGTTTAATTGTGCAAGAGGTGGTTCTTGATGAAGGCACAACTTGAATATAAAGGAATCGATCAGCTGATGCGACATCTGAAAAAAGCAGCAACGCTTAATGACGTTCAAAAAGTCGTGAAAAGTAATACTGCTGAAATGACTGAACGAATGCAAAAAGGTGCACCAGTGGATACAGGTTACTTACGAAGATCAATAAACATGAATCTTTTAGAAGCTGGTTTAACTGGTATTGTAGGACCGACAGCAGACTATGCTCCTTATGTAGAATATGGAACTCGCTTTATGTCGGCCCAGCCTTATGTTAGACCAGCTTTTAATTATCAAAAAGTCAAATTTATGGCTGAAATGAAAGCCTTGGTGAAATGATGATTAAGACAAGAGATCAGTCGATTTTTGATGAACTTTTTAAAATATCCCAAAACAAACTTGGATATAAAACATACGATTACAAAACTTTAGAGGATGTTGGTTATCCCTTTGTGGAATTTGAGAACACTCAGACCATCCATGAAGTAAATAAAACTGACATTAAAGGGTCTGTGATTGTGGTTTTATCCGTTTGGGGATTACAGAAGAAACGAAAGCAGGTGTCAGATATGGCATCTGCTCTTTTTAATGAAGCTAGATTGATAGAAGCCACAGAAGGCTATTATTGGGCTTTAAATTATCAAGCAAGTGGAATTCAAGTGATGGACGACACAACAACCAATACGCCCCTAAAACGAGCGGTTGTCACACTTGAATTTAGAATTAGATAGGAGGAAGAACATGGAAGCATTAAAAGGTATTGATGTCATTTTGCTTTATCGCTTATTGAAAAAAGAAACTCAGGAAGCTGCTTGGAAAATGGCATTTCAAACAGAACATGAAAATGGATTATCAAGAGATTCAGACTCTACAGTGACAAAAGACGGAAACGTTCAAAGTTTAAGCCCGGTTGAATATGATTTTTCGGCTACTTCAATAGTTGCTAAAGGAGATTCTCATGTAGATGAAATGAAACAAGCCTTATTAAATGGCGATATCATTGAAATTTGGGAAATCAACAAAGCAGAACAGGGAACAGATGATAATGCAAATAAGTACAAAGCTACTTATTACCAAGCATATGTGTCTGAATTTACTCCATCGGCTGCTGCAGAGGATAACGTTGAATTAAGTTTATCATTTGCAGTAAATGGTGTTGGTCAAGATGGTTATGCAACCTTGACAGAAGATCAAGCTGCTGTCGTTCAATATACATTCAAAGATACCGTGAAAGTAACTTCGACAGGAGCATAAGAGGGCTTAGATGCTCTCTTTTTTATTTTAGGAGGATGAAAAACATTGAAATTAAAAATTAAAGGTAAAGAATATTCGTTTAAATTTGGCACTAAATTTGTACGTGAATTAGACAAAGTGATGCCTTTCATCGATGGAAATATGGAATTCGGAATGGGACTCTCAGCAAAAGTCTTACCGGAATTACGTTCTTATAATGTCAACACGTTGTCACGAGTCTTAGAAATAGCAAATAGAACAGAAGAAGAAACTATTACGTTGGATGAAATGGATGATTACATCGATGAAGTTAAAGACATCGAAAAATTGTTTGATGAAGTCCTAAAAGAATTGGCGGAGTCGAACGCGGGAAAGTTAGCGGTCCGAAACCTGAATCAGAAATTGAAAGAAGCGGAAAAACAACAAGCGGAATAGATTCTGCATTGGCATACGAACAAATTCTTATCAATTCTTTTCGATATTTGGGAATGACCAATATCTCAGATATCGAAAGAATGACGTTATATGAATACAACATTCGTATGACTGCAGCCCAGTTATCTTGGCTTGACAAAGAAAAGTTGATTCACGAATTAGCGTGGGCAAATCAGCAAGTCCAAGCGGAGAAAAAAGTAGGCAAAAAGACAGTTCCTGTATATCGATCCTTTGAAGAATTCTTCAATTATCAAAAAATCGAAGATTCAATCATGGGAGTTTCCGAACTTTCAAAACAAGATAAAAAATTCCAAAGCTTACTAACTAAAGCTAACTCTTGAGGAAAGGAGGAAAATCATGGAACAATTTTCTGTTGAAGCCTTATTAAAAGCCACAGATAGTGGATTTGTAAAGACTTTTAAAGATGCGCAAGATGCTGTTAAGACTTTTGAAGAGAAATCAAATAGTATGACAACCGCTGTAGGTAAAGTGATGCAAGGTACTGGTGCCGCAATGACAAAGTATATTACCACTCCTCTTATAGGAGTAGGCGTAGCAGCTGCTAAAGTTGGTGGCGACTTCGAAGAACAAATGAGTCGTGTAAAAGCTATATCAGGAGCAACAGGCGACACATTTGAACAGATGAAACAGCAAGCGATTGATCTAGGAGCAAAAACTGCTTTTAGCGCAAAAGAATCGGCTGCCGGCATGGAAAATCTTGCTTCTGCTGGATTTAGCGCACAAGAAATCATGAAAGCAATGCCGGGTCTTTTAGACTTAGCAGCTGTATCTGGAGGGGATGTGGCTCTAGCTTCTGAAAATACTGCTACTGCTTTGAGAGGATTTGGTTTAGAAGCAAGTGAAGCAGGACATGTCGCTGATGTATTTGCTCGTGCTGCTGCGGACACCAATGCGGAAGTTGGAGACATGGGAGAAGCATTGAAGTATGTTGCTCCTGTAGCTAATTCAATGGGGATTTCTTTGGAAGAAACTGCAGCAGCTATTGGTATTATGAGTGACGCAGGCATTAAGGGTTCTCAAGCAGGTACAACGTTGCGAGGAGCATTGTCTAGGTTAGCAAGGCCAACAAAGGCTATGCAAGATACAATGGATAATTTAGGTGTTTCGTTTTATGATGCTGACGGTAAAATGAAACCTTTAAAAACTCAAGTAGAATTACTTAAAAAAGCTTTTGAAGGCCTGACGCCTGAACAACAACAAAATGCTTTAGTAACACTATATGGGCAAGAATCATTATCAGGGATGATGGCTTTGATTGATAAAGGACCTGATACATTGGGCAAATTAACAAAATCTCTGAAAGATTCTGATGGTGCAGCTGACGATATGGCTCGGACCATGCAAGATAATATGAATTCTTCCATCGAGCAAATGTTTGGAGCTTTTGAGTCAGCAGCTATTGTAATTCAAAAGCTCCTAGCACCATCCATCAAAAAAGTAGCAGATGTCATATCCGGCTTAGTAGAAAAATTTGTAAGTGCTCCAGAATCAACTCAAAGATTAGTAGTGGCCATAGGAGCAATCGCTATTGCAATTGGGCCAGTATTGTATGCATTAGGACTGCTGGTTAAAGCGTTTCAAACCATGAAAGTGGGGTTAGGTGTATTAGGTAACGGAATCTCTTTGTTCAAGAAATTAGGTTCCGCCATAGGTTTTCTTACCAGTCCAGTCGGATTGGTTATAGCTGCGGTAGCACTACTTGTTGTAGGTTTCATCTATCTTTGGAATACGAGTGAAGATTTTAGAAACTTTTGGATTGGCTTATGGGAGGGAATCAAGTCTGCTGTAAGCTCGGCAGTAGAATGGATTCAGAATGCATGGAAATCTACAGGAGAATGGTTTAACAATTTATGGAAGTCCATTAAAGAAGGCGCAGACAATGTTTGGACTACAATTCAAGAAGCTCCTGGAAAAGCGGCAGATTGGATCAAAAACAAATGGACTGGGACAAAAGAATTTTTTTCGGGCATATGGAACGGTATCAAAGAAGCTGCTAGTTCTGCTTGGGAAGGAATTGTAAACATTTTAGCGCCATATGTTATTGCCATAAAAAATGTTTTTCAACCAATGATTGATTTCTTTACGAACCTATGGTCTCAAATTGGATCAATCGCAGGATCTGCATGGGAAATTATAAAAACTGCTGTAATGGGTCCAATTCTACTTTTGATTGATTTGATAACAGGCAATTTTAATCAGCTAAAAGAAGATGCTTCGATGCTGTGGACTACATTAACCACAAATATCCAAAACATTATCACAACATTTGTAGATATAGTTGTTGGTTATTACACATCCTTAAAGGATACTGTTATAAATATCTGGAATGTGTTAGCTTCTACTATCAAAGATGTGTGGAATTCTTTTACTACATGGATCAAAGAGACAACTAACAATATTGTAAATAGTATTAAACAAGGATGGAGCAACCTAAAACAAGGGACAATCGATCTGTTTAACAATATGATTCAAGGAGCGAAAGATTTATGGAATTCTTTCAAAGCTTGGTTTATTAATCTAGTTATTGGAACTAAGGACAACATCATTCAGGGATGGGAAAACCTAAAACAAGGTACTATAGATACTTTCAACAATTTAGTAAATGGTGCTCAAGAGGCATGGGATAATTTAGTAAATGCTGTTAGTGATACGGTTGATAGAGTAACTGGCTGGTTTGATAACTTGAAAAATATCGATTTACTAGCAGCCGGAAAAGCCATCATGGATAGTTTCCTAGAAGGTTTACAAAATGCATGGAAATCTGTCCAAGATTTTGTTGGAGGCATTGGTGACTGGATTAGGGAACACAAAGGACCTATTCGATACGATAGAAAATTGTTAATCCCAGCTGGGCAAGCAATCATGAATGGACTAAACGCAGGTTTAACTAATGGTTTTGCCAGTGTCCAAAGCAATGTAGGAAACATGGCTAATATGATTGCAGATAGTTTTACTCGTACACCTGATATTGATCTTTCAGCGAATTTAAAAAATGCAAATAGAAATTTCACAGCACAAATAGAGCATAGTGTTAACTACGGCAAAAATAAACGTCCTGCAGTTTTCAATATTCGCTTAGGAAATCAAGTGTTTGAAGCGTTTGTTGAGGATATTTCAAACATTCAAGGTAAAAAGGCGGATATTAATTTATTGTTCTAGAAAGTGAGGGAAATATGATGGAGTGGCATAATCCAATGTATGAATTCAGTGACACGGTTAAAAACGACAGTCAGAAAACATGGATACCGACATCTGCATTAAATTATGATGGGAAGTTTATCGAGAATTATATAGAAGGGTACCAGACTTTATATGTGGAAGGTAGAGAAATGGTTTCTTTAGAGATTGAGAGCGAAGCGGTGAGCATAGGTGTTCGTATTAGTTCTCAAAGACTTCCAGAGAGGATTTTAACTATACATTTTAAATTAGAAGAAAAGAATCCTATTGAATTTCAACGAAGCTTTAATAAATTGATGAGGCTGCTTTACAGGGATAAAGATGTAGAAATTCACTTTAACGATGAGTTGGACATGTATTATTACGGAAGGTATCAGACCTGTGATAATATTCCAGGAAACGTTCATAGTGTAATATCTAGTTTCTCTATAATTTGTTCTGATCCCAGAAAATATACTCGTATATTTGAAACAAATGGCATAGTCGCAGAATATCTTCCGTATGAAGTAGCTCCGATTTCAATTAGTTTAAAGGCTAATAATGATGGAAGCTTAAGAATTACAAATGGCCGTCAAAATATTAGTATGACTAACTCAATGATAAAAAAAGGTGACTTTATCGAGATGGACATAGCTGAAGGAAAAGTTTTTGTGAATGGAGTGAATAAAACGAGAATTCTTGATCTTACCAGCTCATTTAAAAACTTTATGGTTAGAACTGGTGATCTAGTTAAGTGTGATAATGGCACTCCCTTAATACGATATAGAGGAGTGTGGCTGTAATGGACAAAGATGTTTATTTTTTCGACGATAGCCAAAAGCTTATTAAAATAGTAGGGGAAGATAAACTTTTTTCGGTAGTTCAAGAAAAGGAAATCACACCAAGTAAAGATGAGTTAATTAATGATAAGTTAGCAGTTAGCATGGAGTTTGATAACGAAATTAAAGAGTCAGCTTATATGGCGGTTCGTGAAAGCGAGTCGTCTTTTTCTATGTATAAAATTATCGGAATTGCTGATCCGGGTTCATTGTTGATATTTACTGGGATTAATTTTGGTCCTGATGAATTGGATGCTTATATCATTAATGATATTCGTCCGGCTAACGAGTTTTTTCAGAAAACCATCCAGAGAATCATAGATTTTACATTAGGTGAGTGGCGAGTTGGTCATTTAGATTCAACACTGCCAGCAGTTTCTATGACTTTTTACTACTGTAGTATCCGTGAAGCCTTAAAAAATCTACAAACGTTAGGATGCGAGATTGTTTTTAGGTGCAATCTAAGTGGAGAAGGAATCACGGATAAATGGATAGAAGTTTACAAGCAGATTGGCGAATACAGTAATGAGCGATATGAGTACGGTGATAAAGCCTTGACAATTGAAAAAGAAGTAGATCGAAGTAACATCTATACTTCTCTAATCGGCCGCGGCCGTGGTGAAGAGGTTGGAGATGGTTATGGTCGTCGAATTGAGTTTGATCAAGTATACTGGTCCAAATCAAAAGGGGATCCGTTAAACAAGCCTACTGGCCAGATATATTTGGAAATCCCTGAGATGACTGAAAAATATGGTATTCCTACTAAAAACGGAAAACGTCGTAAGCGTGAGAAGGTAATTATATTCGAAGACTGCGAAGATCCTGTTGAACTAATTCAGCTTACCTATCAAGAATTGGTTAACTGTTCACGTCCGCTAGTTCAATTTAAAGCAACTATTTTTGGAGCAGATAGTTTAGGTAATATTATACGTATTCATCGTGATGACCGCGGCTATCATTACGAGACTAGAATTTTCAGTGTGAAGATTGATCGATTAACAGGAAAAGTCGAAACTGGCTTAGGTGATAATTTAAATACTTCATCAACACGTCAAGCTTCAAATACTCAAACTGCCATACAGACCCTTGATGAGAAGAAGATGACCTTTTATGAGTCCACAGAAGTTTCTAAATGGCAGTCGGATATCATTCGCGGAGCAAAAGGTGGATCAATTATCATGATGAATCCTTGGGATACTGGTAAAGGCGAAAGTCGTCAACCATATCAGATGGTTTGGATGAATGGGGATAGTATTGATACTTCTAACCATTTTCTTGTAGCTAATTCGGAAGGGATTGGTTTTATTGATGGGAAATTCAATGAGTCAAATTTCAAAACGGCATGGACGATTGATGGAAACTTCAATGCCAATTATATCCAATCTGGACGTATTAGAGCAGATATTTTTGAAACTTCATTTAACGCTGTTGGTGATCAGCTCAAGTTAGTAAAAGGAGCTTTGCAAATTGTAAACAGCAATAAAAAAATCATGGAATTAACCAAAAAAGGGATGGAGTTCTGGAATACCAAAGAATCCATTGGCACAATTGGTACTACTGATTCTGCAGGCAATCCTTTTCCTGGCGCTTCAACTCCTACACCGTTAGAAGATAATTCGTTAGTCATTCGAACAAACGGCGATGGAAAATATATTCTCATTTCACCAAAAGAAGGAAAAGGTTGGGTAATACTTGGGAATGGAACTTCTATATTATTTGGAAGTTTAAATCTACAGGAAAAGCTAAATGCCTTTGGTGATGCGGAATTTATGAAAAACGTCAATATTCGCGGAAAACTCACAATTAACGGACAAGAAGTATTCCCTGGTCAAGGCGGAAGTGGAAATAATGATGGCGGTAGTTGGAATGGCATGTACCCACCAGAGGTTACCAGTCAAGCAGACAAATTTGCTTGGGAATTATGGGTCATGCTTCTTTCTAGAGGGTATTCCAAAGCATCCATTGCTGGAATCCTTGGAAATGTTCAAGGAGAAGCCGGTGCTGCAATGAATCCAGATATTGCACAAGTCGGCGGTCCAGCTTATGGAATCGTTCAATGGGATGGTTCGGCATATCCTTTGGTTCCTCCAGCAACATGGGATGGCAGGACTTATGTTCAAAACCTGATGAGAGCCGCAGGAATTACAGAAGATTATCGAACAATGTCAGCTCAAGGGAAGTTATTAGATTGGACAATGTATAACGGTCAATGGTTAGGAATTGTTCAACCGGCAAGTGTTTCTGGATTTAAAGCAATGACTGATCCAGCAGCTGCTGCTTATACTTTTGAACGAAATTATGAAAGACCAGCCACAACTCATCCAGAAAGACAAGGATGGGCAGTTAATTGGTATAACAAATTCAAAGACCTTCAAATCCCATCTGCTGGCAGTATTCTCAGTACAGCCAAAAGCTTGATGGGTTATTTCCATTACTCGCAACCGTTACGTTGGAATTTTGGTAGCGTCGAGAATCCTGATCGTAATGGATATGCTGACTGTTCTTCTTTTGTTTGGTTAGCTTTGACAAAAGCGGGATATAAAACCGCAACACGTGGAACTCTGTGGTATACAGGCTCAATGTCTGCAGATGCAAGAGGAGCACGTCAGTATCTTACTGAAATATCCCCAAATGAAGCGAAAGCCGGAGATATCATCATTGTTAATTTAGGTGCAGGTGCTGGTAATGATGGACATACCGCTATTTTAGCAGAGGATTGGAAGGGATATAGCACTTCTATTGTTGAAATGGGTGGCATGAATTCCAATGGTGTTGGTATCGGTCGCGTCGATTGGTCCTTCGGGTATTTATTAAATGGCGGCGATGTTTGTCTCGCCAGAGCGAAGAAATAGAGGTGATTTTGTGATCGAAGAAAAAGGATTAAATCATTTGAAAAGTTTGTTGAATCAACCTATCGGAAACCATCAATGTTATGCATTATCTGCGGAATATGCCGGTGTGATGATTGGTCCTGACATGGGGGCAGGTACACAATACGAGATCAAAGTACGTCACGGCAATGTATTTTCTGCTGCTGAAATTGGACGAGCCTACCCATGGGCATTGTATTTATGGACGGTTATTGTTCATCCCGAGTATGACCAACTAGTTGTTGGCTCAATTATCAATTGGGAAAGAAACGCAAAAATCAGTGATACATTTGAAAGCCATGAATATTACGGCCACACAGGTGTAATCAAAGGTCTAGAAAATGGGCGTATTCAAACCTATGAACAAAATGCAGAATCAGGTGGAATTGTGGCGGAATATGATCGTGAATTCTTCGGATCTGGTCAGATAGCTTCTATTTGTATCCCACCTGATTTTGAGAAAGGAGTGGTAATTAATGGCAAAGTGGAACGTAGTACTCAGCACAACTGAACCTTATAACTATGTCGGTATGATTCAGGTACGGCAAGGTAATAAGAATTCAGAAGTTATGGAAGCAACCATCACTGAAAATGGAATGCCCTATGATCTAACTGGTTGTAAAGTCTATTTTGAATCAGTTGTCGGAGACAAATACCCAGTTCAATTAGGTACTAAAGTCATTGATGCAAAAAAAGGAAAAATTCAGTACACATTTGATCAATATTCGATGCAATGCCTACATCGCCAAACAGCAGATTTTATCATTTATAAAGAGGATGAGTTAATTGCTACGACGCAAGATTTCTCTTATTTTGTGATTAAAGCCGTCTCAAAAACAGAGGGTGAAATGGGATCGTATTGGCAGACAGTCGAAGATTTAATTGCGGATATGACAGCTTTTATCAATGAAAACAAAGGCGACTTCACAGATTGGATGAATGCACGCAAAAAAGAATTTGAACAATGGCGACAAGATCAACAAAATACATTTAAAGCATGGAGAGAAGGACAAGAAACCGATTATTTAAAATGGTTTGAATCAATCAAAGATATTTTGAAGTCTATCGATCCAGGTGGAGTAATGTTAGCCGAATTAATGGATGCACGTGTTGATATTCAAGGAGTTCGTCAAGCGTCTATTTCAGAGCGCTTGCTGGCAGATATGGATTATCTATATCAGAAATTACGAGCAACACTTTTCACGATTGAATACGGTGAGATTGAAGTGACTGATATTTTACAGGATGATCTCTTTTCAGATAATCACGAAGTCGAAAAAGTTGGAACTGTAGAATTCCCGATTGAAGAAGGAGCCTTGATCATCGCAACCGTTGATGATCCAAAGCAAAATGTGTTCACTCTTGAGAAAGTAGGGGTGATCTAATGGCTAAAACTAAACGAATGATGGAAACGGATGAAAAAACAGGTGTACAACGCCAATTCTTTCCAATCACACATGCTTCCGCAGTTCTTGGGTTAGAAGAAATAATAGCAGGAGAAGCAACAGTTTTATCTGTTAATGGAAAAGTTGGAGCCGTCGTCATTACTAAAGAAGATTTGGGATTAGAGAATGTTCTCACAGAATTACCCTATGCAAGTGAAGAAGATGACGGCATTATCACGGCAGAAATGTATCAAAAAATTTTAAACAGTGGAGAAGGTGACTACGTGTTGCCAGTTGCCACTATCGACCGTTTGGGTGGCATAAAAGTTGGTGAATTATTGACGATTGATGAGACAGGGAAAGTCTCTGCAGTCAGACAATCTGATGTCAATTTTTCGCTGGAGTTAAAAGAAAAACTCGATTCACTGAAAAATTACACTGCAGGAGAAAACATCACTATTGATGAAGATGGAAAAATAAATGCAGATGTGACTGGTTTTTATGTTCTACCTACTGCCTCTGAATTTGTAAAAGGTGGTATTCGCGTTGGGGAAGGTTTAACGATGACTGATGATGTGTTATCGGCCGATAAGCAATTCAACTATACTGCCGGAGCTAATATCAGTATTTCAAATACAGGGGTAATCAGTGCTACTGGCGGTGGTGAAGGTAGCGGAGTTAATCAAGAATATGTTGATCAAAAAATGAGTGAAGCATATCAAAATGCACAAGCTTATACAGATTCAAAAATACCAAATTTTATATTTGAAAAGGTGGGAGAAGCAAATGGTTGATATTGTTCAATTAAAAGAAGACGGAGTTGCCAAATATTTAAAAACTCATGCGGATGCTATAGATGGTGTCGATGGTAAGTTAGTAAGGGCAACTGGGAATGAAACAATTTTAGGTGCTAAAAACTTTCGTGATGGATTACAGTTCAATGGATTGCCTGTGCAAGCAGGTATGATCGAGCGAGCTATCACACTAGCTGATCGAAGTGATACAACAAACGTAACTGATGTGAATGGAAAAATAATCAGAATCGGAAACATCGTATTTCTTACTTTTAATTTTAAATGTGGCACATGGCCCGAAGGATCAGAAACTCGTTGGATTTTAAAAATCCCGGACGGTTTCAAACGTGATCAAGGCTATCCAGCGCAAACCGCGCTTTCACTAGTTAGAAATGCAAGTCAGCCAGCGGATGCACGTGCATTCATTGATCAAAGTAGCATCATACAAGCCAAATCAGGTTCAGGTAGTTCATATATTTCAGGTATGTGGATCACTCGAGATCCTTGGCCGGCTTAACAGATTACTAATTGGAGGAAGAGTAAAATGAAAACAATATATAAAGTATTGTATCCAATGGGATATGAAGAACATCAAGTAGAAGATAACTTTCCAACATCTTTACCATTTGTCGAAGTTCCGCCTATTTTGTTTGAAAAGAAGGAAGATGAAACGGATGAAGGTTTCGGAAGAAGACAACAGTCGCAATTTTTTAACTTCACTGAAAATAAGTGGGAAGAAGCAGTTACACAAAATTATTCTAAAAAATTAGAACTACTAGAAAATTTATCTATAGGTTTACAGGTAGATAATACTGCATTGAAAAAATCAAATGAAGAGTTAACGGAAAAAGCAGATTCGATGGCGCAGTTGAACGCCAAACTGATGCTTAATGATTTAACAATTAATAAAAAAATTGAAGTAATAGAAAAACAAATTGGAGGTGCTTCATAATGTTTAGTTTTAGCGATGTAAAAATGATGTACGATTGGGGCTGTTTTACTGACGATCAAGTTCGTGAATTTGTTCCACTCTGCATCACAGAAGATGAAGCAGATAAAATTATTAGCAAAGAAGAGAGCGCATCTTAAGTGATGTGCTTTTTATTTTGATTCAAGGAGTTGTCACATGATTAATTTAGGGGAATGGGGAGCGATAGCAGGATCAATAACCGCTATCGTTTCTTTGATTTTATTAGTAATTAGACCGATTACTGCATCTTTCTCGAAGATTACTGAGACTCTTTCAAAAGTAAGCCGAAATTTAGATTTACTGACTAAAGATTTAGAATCGAGCAAATCTGATCGGCTTACGATTCATGAAGAATTGAAGAAACATGATGAAAGATTAGATAAGCATGCAGAAAAATTGGTGGAACACACGCAACAAATTAAAACTTTATTTAGAGAAAGATCTCGGTAAAAAAGAAAGGAGTTGAGAAGAAATGATTTTACCCGATAAGTATTATCAAGTTATTAAATGGACAGTTTTAACAGTATTGCCAGCTGCATCTGTATTAGTTGCAACACTAGGCAAAGCATATGGATGGAATGGAACAGATATGACAGTTCTGACTATCAATGCGGCAACAACATTTTTAGGCGTTATCACTGGTGTGTCTGCATATAACAACTCAAAAAAATAGGAGGAAACAAATGAAAAAGAAAATTACTATTACTGCGATGAGCCTATTAATGGCTCTTTTTTTATTGCCAATTAACGGGTTCGCCTATACGATCAACAATGAATTTAATTTGGGCCCAAACGAAGGCGATTCTAGGATGGCTTATCAAAACTATATTCTGATCCATGAAACTGCGACACTTGCTCCTGCGCGTAATGTAGCAGCTAATATGAAGAATAATTATAATGGTATTAGGCCTTATACAACTGATGTTGTTGGAGATGGAGGGATTGTTTACCGAGTAGGAGAACCAGGCTATGTTTCTTGGGGTGCACTGAATGCGAATCCATATGCTCCGGCACAAATTGAATTACAGCATACCTACGATCGCGGCTTGTTTGAAAAGAATTATCGAGCTTACGTTGATTTGATTCGTGATTACTGTAAACAGTTTAATATTCCAATGACGTTAGATACTCCATATCCAAATAAAGGTGTTAAATCACATTTATGGGTAACGAACACTTATGGCGGAGATCACACCGACCCTTATGGATACTTATCAGAAATGGGTATAAGTAAGGAAAAACTGGCTTACGATTTAGCTCATGGTTTTACAGATAAAAATCCAACAACTTCTGAGAACAAGCCTGTCATTGATCCAACCCGAGCAGGTGCTGCAAATCCTACGTTGACAGATGGAACAAATTACGCCCACATTGATCAGTTCGGAGAAATCGAAAACGCAAACTTGCATGTAGCTGGATGGCACATTGCTAATTATAAATACGAGTATATTTTCATTATGGATTACAATACTGGAAAAGAATTAGCTCGAGTAAGAGCTGATGGAATTTATAGACCAGATGTAAATCAAGCTTATAATACTTCTGGAAACGTTGGTTATCATGTATCTTTCAATATGCGTAATTTTCCTAATAAGAAAGTCTATGTCATGATGCGGGCAACGAATAATCCAGAAGGAAACACTAAAGGTGGAGCGCAAGATTTCCATGACAAACGTTGGTATTTGAATATTCCACAACGATAAAAAATAGCCCCTCGTTGAGGGGCAGTACATAAATTTTAATGATGAATCGGATTATAATCGTACATTTCGAAATTAGGTTGATTGTAATCATCATCAGGATACAATAAGTGGTGCCTATCTATAAAAATAGGATAAAAGCAATTTTGTGGCTTATTATAAAGACCTATTAGACGAACTCCTTGAGTCATACCCACTTGCCACCAAGAAATTGAATCACCCTCAAAAGTATCGAACTCTCTTTGATGTATTTCCTTTGCAATTTTTATCGCTAAAGTTAACTTTTCGCCGGTTAAGGTATGGCAATGAGGATACGGCCATTTGCTTCCAAAATTAAATATTTTATCTGAATCTTGGTATAGTTTAGGAATGATAACGTTGAATAATAGGCACATTTCATCAGCAAAATCATCTTTGCAACGGCATAAGTTAGTAAAGTTTTCTTTTTTCAAAAATTTCTTAGTTCCTTGAATCCATGGATAAACTGAATAAAAAGAAAAGCCGTTATTCGAAGGAATAGACGGCTTTTTTATGTTTCCTCCTAGAGATGTTTCTTTAATCTTTGGGATTTTATTCTTTTTTTTTAGCGACCATTTTACGCACCTAATTGAGTACTATAGTATTGATAAATAGTATCGTCTTCTATAACATTTGTAGATGAGTCCATAGGTAAACAATCTTTTCTTGCCTCTATCCATGGTGTTTCAGAATGAGTTAGGTTTTCCAATTGATTACCACTAAACTCACTGTATACTTCAAATACTTGATTTAAAACATCCTCTACCTCGGAATCTAAGGCTAAATCTTCACCAAAGCCAAATTCTTTCTTCGGTATATCTCGAAAACCGTAAGTCTTATATTCCGAATATATTTCAGGAATGACAGGTCCGTGGACCCATGCTTGAAATTGTGCATCAAAAAGTTTATTATCCAAATTTTCAGGATCTTCATTTAAAAGTACAAGTCCCCAAGAATAAGCATAATACAACATTTTTTGTAATTTTTTGGGTGACATAGATTGCTTAGATAAAAACCAGCTAGTTGCATCCGTTAAACTCATAGCAATCGCCATATTAACTCCTCCTTTAACTCAAAAATTTCATATTGTACTTCATAAAAAAATGAAAGTCAAATTTTCCTCACTTACAGTATATCAATGGAAGTCAACATTAGTAAAGCACTTAGAAGAAATTAGCGAAATTATTTAATTATTTTTTCCGTTCCTCGACCATCTGTTCTATTTGACGTTATAAAAATAGCCCCTCGATGAGGGGCGGTACATAATAAATAAGGATATTAATTACACTAGTATTTTTGTTATAATGAATGAGAAAAAATAGAGAGTGTAGGTAATGTAATGAAAATGAAATGGTTTAAAAAAGATTTAGTTATCGCCCTAGTAGTAATATTTATATGTTCGTTTATAATTATCTCTCCACAAATATATAAGCGTTCGATAATTTTAGGAACAGATGTCATGTTTCATCTTAATCGCTTTTTTGAAACAGCTAAACAACTTGAAACAGGTAAATTCAATTATTTCTTATCTTTATTTAGTTTTAATTCAAGTGGGAGAATAGTTAATGCTTTTTATGGATGGGACTTTTCCTATCTAATGGGATTTTTACTCATGATTGTTAAATCATGGACTAAATTTCAAATTGTTAGCTCGTTTATTTGTACATTCATTGCGGGTACAAGTATGTATTTTTTAAGCAGATATTTAAAGTTAACTAATATTCTTAGTATTATAACTGCAATATTATATATGTCTTCCTACGTAGTCATGCAATACCCTATTGCTCAAGCTTTTAATGGGTGGGGGGCTGCATTCTTACCTTTAATATTTATATCGGCTATGAAATCTATAAAAAATATAGAAAATCCCATAAATTATGTTGGTCTTTCGGTAATAGTCAGTCTTCTACTGTCTATTCATATGATGACTCTAGTGATTGCGTTGCTAGCTATACTTCCTTTCTATATGTATAGCTTTATAAGAAATAATAAAAAAGTCTATTGGGTTCGTGATATGTTATTTGCGGTAGGACTTACAATTTTATTATCTGCCAATTCTATTCTAGGGTTTTTAGATCCTTACTTATCAAATAATATTTTGAAACCTTTCTATTTGGAACAAATGTCTGGTGACATCGTTAAATTCTTAGTGAATAGAAATGATTTGCATGATGTAGGATTAATCTACACATTTATTTTTATTTTTGGAATATCATTTACTTTGTTTAATTGGAAACAAACAAAAATCGAAGAAAAGTTTGCTGCAATTGTTGGTGGAGTATTTCTTCTATTGGCATCAGGTCTACTTCCTTGGGACGAACTACCAAGTTATATTCCCTTTTTGAAAGTGGTTCAATTTCCACACCGATTTGTGATTGTATCTTATGTTCTATTAATTTTGAACTTCGCTATGGTCATAAACCGGATAATTAGTAACAAAAATGATGAGGTGAAAAAAGTTGTCTATTCATTAACTGTGGTATTAAGCTTTTTTAGTATTTTGAATGGGAATGCTTTTATAAATTCTCAATCATGGCTTTGGCAAGGTGATGACCCAACTGCTACAGGAAATAATAAAGCTAGTGTACGGGTTAATGGAGCAGATCAGTTAAGATCAGATTTTAAAAGTCCGGATTTAGAAAAAGGATTAGATGCAATAATAAAAGGAACACCGGATTATTTACCAATACCAAAGGACTCTGATAACGAAAAAATATACCAAACTGATCCTTATAAGCTTTATCTCAGACAATTTGTTGATAATCCTTTGCAGGGAGAAAAAACTATTACAAATAAAGGTGAAATAAAAATATCATGGGAAAATAATTCCTCTAAAAATCAGAAAACACAATTACCTGTTGCTGCCTACAGCCATTCATACGTAAGATTGAATGGGGAAAAAATGGATAAAAAAGAAGTAACTGACCTAGGGGCATTGATTGTTAATGCTAAGCCTGGATTAAATGAGGTTGTTGTAGGCTACCGTCCAATAATTAGCATTAAGCTAGCACTAGTTTTAAAATTTATAGGTTTGATGATAATAATTTTATTAACAATAAAAAGGATAAAGAAAATTTTAGCCACGATATAATTTAGTTTTTCATTTATGATTGTGTAATAATAAATATGCCATCACAACAAAGAATGAAACCCATTATTATCTAGTCTATGTCCATTCTTTTTGTTTGCAGTAGTTGTGATGGCTTTCCGTACTTAGCTCAGTTGGTCAGAGCAAACGGCTCATAACCGTCCGGTCGTAGGTTCGAGTCCTAAAGGGTACCTTAATGTAGCCATTTGAATCGTTATGTGTTAGAATTTTTTGAAGAGTATTGTACAAGCTAAAGCTTTTCTTCATTGCCACTCAAATGAGTGGCTTTTTTATGTATTCTTTTATGGATTAATGAAAGGATGTTTCACATAGTTATACTTCTGTATATTTGAAAAGTTTTACTTTGACTTTTAAAATAGAAAGACATTCGGGTTAAATTGTGAGATAATAATAAAGAAGAGTTTAAAGCGTTCCCCAAAAACCACTCCCCCATAAGTGTGTTACGCTTTAAACTCTTTTATATTTGAAGCCATTAAAAAGCATACCATATTTTTGAAAAAAAGTGAGAAAAAAGGCTTATAATTGGAGTGGTAGTTAATTAGTGACTTATTTTTGATTTTATAGCACTGATACTATAAAATATAGATATCATCATATTACACAATCTTAATGCTAACTTAAAAAATAAGTATGGTGATAAAATCCGTTCCGGGCTACCTTTTTAGGTAGCCTATTTTAATCTTTGTATCTTTCTGGATCAACGAAAGTATACTTTATATAGTCATAACGCCGATGATCGCTTCGTGCGTCTGGCACGTCAGTCACGACATCAAACAAAAAGTATACATCCTTCTTCATTCTCGTTTTCGCAGCAGGAATTTTGAAATAGTTCTTATTAGAATAGTAGAGATTGATTAATAAGCTATCTTCGATTGCTAAAAAGAAAACTTCTGAATCCCATACTTTATAAAAATCTTTGACAAATCTATTCGAAGGATCAAATTTAAACCATAATTGTGTCTTTCCTTCCATCAGCATAAAAGTTCACCTCAAAAAGAGTATACGAACAAATGTTTGTATTGTAAATAGAAAAAGATGAGATAAATTAAATGCTCATCTTCTTTGATAGATATTATAAATCTAATAATTCTTGTTTCTTTTTATTAAATTCTTCTTCTGTAATGATTCCATCATCCAATAGTTCTTTATATTTTCTTATTTCTGAAGCTGAGGAAATTGTTGATGTATTGGAATTTGTAGCAGAAATATTTCTTCTTTTTAAATTATAAATAATTTCGTTTAAAGAATCACTTATCCTATCAACAGTATCTTTATCAACTGCAACATTCAATACTTTACCAAGAGTATCAATAGTTAATGTACCCAACAGCATTCCTCTTTTTTTACTAATATTATTTAAATTGTCTAATATAATACTTTGTACATTATTGCCTATCATTTTTTGTTGAGCTACAATTAAACGTTTATTAGTTAATGCGTATGCATAATTATTGTCATGCTTAGTTGATGAGATATAATTATGCAATCCTACAAAGCAGAAGATTACGTATTCGTCACTGTTAAGTTGATCTGATATTAAGTTAAAATGATGAGTTGTCCATTTTTTAGTCATTCCTTTACCGTAGCCGTATTTAAGACAAAATTCTACCATCTCTTCAGTGGTTCTCATTCTATCATTACCTATATCATGATTGTTATGTGCAGTATGATCAGATATGTTTAATTTTCTTTTTTCTGATGGATCCTTATCTAAATCTTCTAAATTCAAAGATCTTATTATTTTATAAGGAGTAGTCATACCGTAACCAGCTTTTTTCATACAATTGCCGCAAACAATTTGTTTATCTTTGATTTTATATGAAGTTAAGCCAATTTTACCTCCGCACTTTGCACATTGTTTACTCACATTAGTTCCTCCTAGATATCTGCTTTCTACTACTATTAACATTCTATCAATAGTGACCATACTTTGACCATACTTTTTAGAAAGAATAGAAAATTCCAAGATATTTAATAATAGAAGAAAAGCACTAACATCATGGGTTCAGAAGAATTGAGAGCTTATCAGGAAACAGTATAATTGAAGTGTCTGTTTATCCAGTAGCTCAAGAAGCTTAATTGAATCTTGCGATTAAAGAGGTTGTGACAAGACTTTTGTCACAGCCTCTTCTTTGTTTATAAAAATAAAAGTTGTCATGAAGGATGCGAAGGTTACCATGTCTTTTTACGCTTAAGATTTTTTTGCCATCTTGTAATCAGAATGTTTTGATAACGATTGTTTTTATTAATGAAAGCGATATTGTTTGCTATCAGCAGCATCATTGTAGGATAAATAGTGTTCTTTTTCTTGTTTCCAATATAAAAATGGAATTGATATTTTGTGTTCTTTTATCTTCATTACGCTTGTCCCTTCGCTTGTTGTCAACGAAACAAAATCAGGTAAATAGTTGACGAAACGGAAATAAATACATAGTATTATGTTTTGAAGCCTAAGAACAACAGTCTATAGAAAAGGAGCGATACCATTGGCAAAACGCATGGACCGAATTTATATGTATGTCAAAGAAAAAACCGCTCATTTAACAAAGGCAGAATATGACCAAGGAGTAACGACACAAGAAATTGCTGAAGTGTTAGGAATCCAACGAACGAATAGCAGTAAGGATCTGAATCAGCTAGTGCGCGAAGGAAAATTGATAAAGACAGATGGACGACCAGTACGTTACATATATCAAACACTCGCTACGCACGTAAAGCCAGCTGCAAAACATGTGGTCAGTTACAAAGAAACGCCGGTCTCTGAAGAAAAAAATATGCTCCAGATAGATACTAAGGATATCTTTGCAAAAATCATTGGAGCTAATGGTAGCATGAAAAACTCAGTGGAACAGGCAAAAGCTGCGATCTTGTATCCGCCAAGAGGATTAAATTGCTTGATTACAGGACCTACCGGATCAGGAAAGACTTATTTTGCGCACGCGATGTATCATTTTGCCAAAGCACATCATGTAATAGATGAGGAAACGGAACTGATTGTTTTCAATTGTGCTGATTACGCGAATAACCCTGAGCTTTTGATGAGCCATTTATTTGGGTATGCAAAAGGAGCCTTTACAGGTGCAGATGAAGAAAAAATGGGAATTATCGATCAAGCGGATGGTGGTATGCTATTTCTGGATGAAATTCACCGATTGCCTCCAGAAGGTCAAGAAATGATCTTTTACTTTATGGATCACGGGACTTACAGTCGTCTTGGAGAAACAACGAAATCTCATGAAGCAAATGTACGAATCGTAGGTGCGACCACAGAAGATCCAGGCTCTTCGCTATTGGAAACTTTTGTTCGGCGTATCCCAATTAATATCAAACTTCCGGCTTTTGAAAAACGTCCTGCAAATGAGAAAGTCGATTTAGTAAAAATCATGATTGCCCACGAAGCGAACCGCACGCAACGAAAGATCTCTTTGACAGAAGATGTAGCAAAAGCACTGATTGGCAGTGTGACTTATGGGAATATAGGTCAATTGAAGTCGAATATCCAGTTAGTATGCGCACGAGGATTTCTAAATCATATGCAATCTCCCGAAATATCGATTACGATTGATGATTTGACAGAAGGGATTCGTAGCGGATTGATTCAATTAGCAAGCAACCGCAGTGCAATGGCAGAGCTTTCTAAAATATTGGAGCCAAAGATAACTGTAGCACCAAACGATACGATCATGAAAATCCAATCAGACTCCTATGAATTACCTTATAATCTATATGATATCATCGGAGATAAAGCAGCTTTGCTGAAGTCGGATGGGTTGGACCAAGAAGCAATCAATCACTTTATTTCTACAGATATCAACATCCATCTGAAGTCTTTTTATAAAGACCATGGGTTTTCTTTTAATGCAGATAGCAAATTAGCAGAATTTGTAGATCCAAAAATCATAGAAGTGACCAATCAGATTTATGTAATGGTCAAAAGATCTTTACCATATGACTTTCAGCAAAACTTTATTTATGCTATGAGCTTGCATATCAGTTCGTTTTTGAAAAAGATCAATTTAGGAGAAGAACGGCATACGAATGATAATATCCGTGAGATGGCATTTGATTTTCCAGATGAATATGCTGTTGCGAAAGAAGTGCGTAGTTATATAGAAACGTATTTTCAAGTGGATATTCCAGAAAGTGAAGACTACTACTTGACTGTTCTACTCGTCTCGTTACGGGCGAACCAAGCAAGCGGCAGAATCGGTGTAGTCGTTGCGGCTCACGGAAACAGTACAGCAAGCAGTATGGTTCAGGTTGTCCAACAGTTGTTAGATGCAGAGAATGTACGAGCAGTAGACATGCCGTTGGATATGGATCCGAAAACAGCTTTAGACCGAATTGAACGCAATGTACAAGAAGTAGATGAAGGAAGCGGGGTCATACTATTAGTGGATATGGGGTCCCTCGCCTCATTTAATTCGCAAATTCAGCGAGACACCGGGATACCTGTACGTACCGTTGACATGGTAACAACTTCTCTAGTTTTGGAAACTGTGCGAAAGGTCTCTGTATTAGGGACAGATTTAGATATGTTGCATGAATCATTGAAGAATTTTCGAGGTTACGCAGAAATATCTTCTGTAGAACCTGTCCAGGAAACAAAACCTATCCATAAGAAAAAAGCTGTTTTGGCCATTTGTGCATCTGGCGAAGGTACAGCGCAAAGAATCAAAGAATTGATCGAACGAGCGGTAAACAAGCGTCAAGAAACAGAATTAGAAGTTCTAGCTTTGTCGATTGTGGAAGTGAAAGAAGAATTGCCGGTTATCCAAAAAGAATATCAGATCATAGCAACTACTGGAATTACTGATTTGAATATCCAAGCACCATTTATTCCTTTAGAGCGCTTCATTGATCAAAATATCGAAGTCATTTTGGATCAGTTGCTTATGGAATCAGAAATGGAAGAAACTGAATTCGTCTCGCTAGATGAAGAGACAGCTAAAAAAACATGTGTTGAGTTTATCTCTGAGAACTTCATCTTTATCAATGGTAGTAAACTAATCGATCCAATGTGGCAATTTTCTACACAAGTCTCTCAGACGATGGGAATTGGCAATGAAGAATATGGTTTTAAGATCAACTTAGTGATGCACACAGCAGGAATGATCGAACGGATTATTCGAAATGAAACGTTGACGGTGGAAGAAAACGAATTGACGAATACAATGAGTGATCCTCTTTATAATCAATTAACAGCCTCGGTTGTCCTGCTAGAAGATAAGATAAAAGTAAAAGTGCCAATAGAAGAAATGTATTATCTGCTACGTCTAGTGCATAATCAGCTAGATAAAAAAGAATACACTATGCCTTAAATACACAAAAACGATACACTTTCATAGTGTATCGTTTTTGTGTATTGGTTAAGAATCCTTTAAATTCAATTAGTGTATCACAAAAAAGTTGGCACGCTTTTTGCTTATAGTAGTGTGTGCTAGGAGGTGGTTGTTCACACAGAAATGATAGGGGTTTCTGTGAAGTAGTGAGGAAGAAGGAGTTTTGCAGATGGATATTCGATTGGCACGTATAGATGATCGTTTAATCCACGGGCAAGTCGCAACAGTTTGGTCGAAGCAAACAGGTGTTGAACGTATCATTGTGATTAGCGATGTAGTTGCTCAAGATAAATTGAGAAAGTTTCTATTAAAAGAAGCTGCACCGCCGGGAATCACAGCAAATGTAATAACCGTGCAGAAAATGATTCAAATCTATCATAGTGGACTATTATCACGAGCAAAAGTGATGCTTTTATTCACCAATCCCCAAGATGTTGAAGCGGTTGTCCGCTGCGGTGTACAGTTGAAGTCGTTGAATATCGGCGGTATGAGTTTTACTGAAGGCAAATCAATGATTACCAATTTTGTTTCAGTAAATCAACAAGATATTGATTCCTTTCGTTACTTGAACAGTCAAGAAGTGGAGTTAGAGATTCGAAAAGTACCTGCTGACAGGAAAATCCTTTTGATGGAACTACTAGCGAAAATCAAAAAGGTGTAACAAAAATGGTTGTTGGGAAAGGTCAAATAATTCTGTTGTAATGGTTAGCAATTATTAATATTTTTGAATTTGTTACAACAAAAGTAAATAGGAGGTATAAATATGGTAGGGATTATCCTAGCAAGTCATGGACAATTTGCTGAAGGAATCTTACAATCCGGTTCAATGATCTTTGGCGAACAAGAAAACGTCAAAGCCGTGATTTTGAAACCAAGTGAAGGTCCAGATGACTTGAGAGCCAAATTGGAAGAAGCGGTTGCTTCTTTTGATAATCAAGACGAAGTGTTATTCTTAGTTGATTTATGGGGCGGAACACCGTTCAATCAATCAAACACATTATTCGAAGAGCACAAAGATAAATGGGCAATCGTAAGCGGTTTGAATTTACCAATGTTGATTGAAGCCTACGCATCACGCTTTTCAATGGAATCTGCTCATGAAATTGCAGCACATATCATTGAAACAGCAAAAGACGGTGTAAAAGTAAAACCGGAAGAATTAGAACCGGCAGAAGCACCGAAAGCAGCAGTACAACAAACGTCAGCTGCAGGAGCTCCTGGTAAATTCAGTTATGTTTTAGCCCGTATCGATTCACGTCTGCTTCATGGACAAGTAGCAACAGCGTGGACAAAAGCAACGAATCCAACACGCATTATCGTTGTTTCTGATGCGGTAGCAAAAGACGATCTTCGTAAGAAATTGATCCAACAAGCTGCTCCTCCAGGTGTAAAAGCACACGTTGTTCCAGTTGAAAAAATGATCGAACTTGCGAAAGATGATCAACATTTTGGCGGACAACGCGCGTTACTGTTATTCGAAAATCCTCAAGATGTTTTAAGAGCAGTTGAAGGCGGCGTACCGTTGGAGACAGTGAATGTCGGATCAATGGCACACTCACCTGGTAAAGTACAACCAAATAAAGTGTTGGCGTTTAGCCAAGCTGATATTGATACTTTCAATAAATTAAAAGAAGCTGGAATCAATTTCGATGTACGTAAAGTACCAAATGATTCAAAAGGAAACATGGATGAAATTTTGAAGAAAGCACAAGATGAATTAAACAAACACGCATAGTAAAACTATCAGAAAAAATGGAGGATTAACATCATGGAATTAAACTTTATTCAAGTGATATTAGTCATTATCGTTGCATTTTTAGCTGGTATGGAAGGAATTCTTGATGAATTTCATTTCCATCAACCAGTAATCGCATGTACGTTAATTGGCTTAGTTACTGGGAACCTAATCCCTTGTCTTATCTTAGGTGGTACATTACAAATGATCGCTCTTGGTTGGGCAAACATCGGCGCTGCTGTGGCTCCTGATGCTGCTTTAGCATCTGTTGCATCTGCAATTATTTTAGTATTAGGTGGACAAGGAAGAGCTGGGGTTTCTTCAGCTATCGCTATTGCTGTACCTCTTGCTGTTGCTGGTTTATTATTAACAATCATCTGCCGTACAATCGCAACTGCATTCGTTCATTTAATGGATGCTGCTGCAAAAGAAGGTAACTTTAGAAAAGTTGAATTATGGCACATTATTGCTATCTGCATGCAAGGTATTCGTATTGCTATTCCTGCTGGATTGATCTTAGCTATCGGCGAAGGTCCAGTGAAAGGCTTGCTAGAATCTATGCCAGTCTGGTTAACAGACGGTCTTGCTATTGGTGGAGGTATGGTTGTTGCTGTAGGTTATGCAATGGTTATTAACATGATGGCAACTAAAGAAGTATGGCCATTCTTTGCAATTGGTTTTGTTTTAGCAACTGTTTCCGAAATTACACTTATCGGACTAGGGGCAATCGGTGTAGCTTTAGCTCTTATCTACTTGGCACTTTCTAAACAAGGTGGCGGTTCTGGTAATAATGGTGGAAGCTCAAATACTGGTGACCCACTGGGCGATATAATCGATAACTATTAAGGGAGGCGTACACGAAAATGGCAGAAGAAAGAATTCAATTATCTAAAAAAGATCGTGTTTCTGTTTGGTGGCGTTCGACTTTCCTTCAAGGATCTTGGAACTACGAACGTATGCAAAATGGTGGCTGGGCATTCTCTATGATTCCAGCAATTAAAAAATTATATAAAACAAAAGAAGATCGTGCGGCTGCATTGGAACGTCACTTAGAGTTCTTCAATACACATCCATATGTAGCATCTCCAATTATTGGGGTTACTCTAGCACTTGAAGAAGAACGGGCAAATGGTGCACCTGTTGATGACGTAACAATTCAAGGGGTTAAGGTTGGTATGATGGGGCCTTTAGCTGGTATCGGTGACCCAGTATTCTGGTTTACAGTAAAACCTATCCTTGGAGCGTTGGCTGCTTCTCTAGCGATGAGCGGGAACATCTTAGGACCTATCATTTACTTCCTAGGTTGGAACATCATCCGTATGGCATTTATGTGGTATACACAAGAATTTGGTTATAAAGCTGGTTCTAAAATTACAGAAGATTTATCTGGTGGATTATTGCAAGATATCACAAAAGGTGCTTCGATTCTAGGGATGTTTATTCTTGGATCGCTAGTTAATCGCTGGGTATCAATTAACTTTACTCCTGTTGTTTCAACAGTCAAACTTGATAAAGGTGCCTATATCGACTGGAATAACTTGCCTTCTGGTGCAGAAGGAATTAAAACTGCATTGGAACAACAAGCTGCTGGTTTGTCACTGTCATCTGAAAAAGTAACTACTTTACAAGATAACTTGAATAGTTTGATTCCTGGTCTAGCTGCTCTATGTTTAACATTATTCTGTATGTGGTTACTTAAGAAAAAAGTATCACCTATTGTCATTATCCTTGGATTATTTGTGGTTGGTATTGTCTTCCACTTGATTGGGTTAATGTAATCTTGAAAATATATGTAAGTTAAGTAATGGTTGAAACTACTTGTTTCTGAAAAAACGGTTACTTTGGAAAACTGTGCCAATTCCTATTGGCACAGTTTTTTTATCAGTACATTAGAAGATTCTTTGCTTAAATAGGTAAAAACATCTATAATTGATTCACTAGTTAATTTAAAGAATGGAGTAGAATAAATGGTACAATCAATCAATACGAAAGTCGAATTAACGATTAATGCTACTTCCTATCTGGGAATTGCTGAGTATGGAAAAATCATGATTGGCGATAAAGGTTTTGAATTTTACAATGAAAGAGATGCCCGAAAATTTGTTCAGATTCCATGGGAAGAAGTCGACTATGTGATTGCTTCCGTTATGTTCAAAGGAAAATGGATTCCTCGTTTTGCTATCCAAACAAAAAGAAATGGGACTTATTCTTTTTCTTCTAAAAAGCCCAAAATGGTGTTAAAAGCGATACGTGAATATGTAGAACCTAGTCATATGGTTAAATCATTAAGCTTAGTCGATGTTATCAAACGAGGGATCAAAGGGATTTTCAAACCCAAGTAAAAAATAAAAGTTGACCAAACCAATTATTTGTCCCCTTTAAATCCCTTATGCTAAAATTGATTAGCAAAGAAGGAGGTTATATTATGAGTTGGTTATGGACATTGATTGTTGGAGCTGTGATCGGAGCGATTGCAGGTGCAATCACCAGCAAAGGAAATTCGATGGGCTGTATCACGAATATCATTGCTGGATTAGTTGGTTCAAGTATTGGACAAGCGATTTTCGGCGAATGGGGACCAAAAGCTGCAGGTATGGCACTTATTCCATCTATTTTAGGTGCAGTGATTTTGGTAGCAGTTGTCTCGTTTTTCTTTGGAAAACGGTCATAAGTTTTTTACAAAATAGTAAACTAAAAGGAGTTGCAGCGAGACTGTGACTCCTTTTTGGCTTTCTTTCTTTAAAAGAAAAAGAAGTTTTCCGGAAATTTTTATTTAACTGTCGTGTACGAAGAAAAGTTTGCTATAATAGAAAAAAGCGTGCAAAGAAAGAGGGAGTTTCATTATGATGCTACGTGTAGAAAAATTGCGCAAAAAAATGCAAGAAGAAAATTTGGATTCATTTTTGGTTACCAGTCCGTACAATCTTCGTTACTTAACGAACTTTACAGGTACGACAGGATTAGCTGTTATTACTTTGGAAAATGCATTTTTTATTACTGATTTTCGTTATACCGAGCAGGCGGCAGCGCAGGCTCAAGGATTTGAAATTATTAAAAATGTCGGACCTATTTTTGATGAGGTAGCAAACTTAGTACGCAAAGAAGAACTGCACTCATTAGCTTTTGAGGAAACAACAGTCTCATTTTTAGAATATTCGGTTTTAGAAGAAATCATCGATGCGGAATTAGTACCTGTTTCACAGATGATTGAAGAACTTAGAGAAGTGAAAGATGAAGAAGAAATCGCCATTATCGAAAAAGCATGTAATATTGCGGATATGGCTTATGATCACATCCTGAAAATGATCCAACCGGGCATGACTGAGATTGAAGTCGCAAATCAACTAGACTTTTATATGCGTTCTCTTGGCGCTTCAGGTGTTTCTTTTGATACGATCGTTGCTAGCGGATTGCGTTCGGCTATGCCGCATGGTGTAGCAAGCAAGAAACTCATCGAACAAGGTGACTTGATCACGTTGGATTTTGGCTGCTATTACGAAGGATATGTTTCTGATATGACACGTACATTCGCTATTGGTGATCCTGGAGAAAAATTAAAAGAAATATATCAAGTAGTTCTAGATGCGCAATTAGCGGTTATTGATGCTGCGAAACCAGGAATGACTGGTGTACAATTAGACGCAGTTGCTAGAGATTATATTTCAAAACATGGTTACGGTGAAGCATTTGGACATTCTACAGGACATGGGATCGGTCTGGAGATCCACGAAGGACCGAATGTTTCTTCTCGTGCGGAAAAACAATTTGTACCAGGAAATGTAATTACTGACGAGCCAGGGATCTACTTACCAGGAATCGGTGGGGTACGTATTGAGGACGATTTGCTGATCACAGAAGATGGCAATCGTGTATTGACTCGTTCACCAAAAGAATTGATCATCTTATAGTCTCGTCCATAAAAGAAGTAAGCGTAAAAATCAGTGTTCACAGACTTTGTTATAGAAAATCGCTTGATTTAATGATACACTATAGAAGAACTTTTAAGCTGTAAGAGATAATAAAGTTGGATATTTTCTCCAATTCATAGCAATTTGCAGCTGATCGGCGGCAGTTTTTTTACCAAATGATCATTATAGCCGCATCATAGAGAATTCGGATGTATCTCGTGCTTAGGCAAAGGGAGGAATAAATAAATGGCAGATGAAAAAAATTTGATTTTAAACGCAAACCAAGATTTGGGAGAGATTGTGATTGCTCCTGAAGTCATCGAAGTAATCATCGGGATTGCTGCTTCTAAAGTAGAAGGCGTATACGGAATGCGCGGAACTTTTGCCAGCAATGTCACTGAATTATTAGGACGAGCAGCTCACGGAAAAGGTGTTTACTTGGCAAATGAGGAAGATGGCTTGAAAGTAGATCTTTACTGCTACCTGGAATATGGTGTTTCAGTTCCTAAAGTTGCAATGGAAATGCAAGAACGGGTTAGCCAGCAAGTCCTTTTCATGACAGATATCGATCTAGCTGAAGTCAATATCCATGTAGTAGCTGTTGTTCCTGAAAAATTAGAACAACCAACAATCGAAGAACTTTTTGAAGACGAAGAGGAAGAGAATGAATAAAGAATTATCAAGACACGAGATTCGGGAGATGGCATTGCAGGCTTTATTTCCGTTAGACTTCAATGCAGACCTAACAAAAGAAGATGCGATTTTCAACGCAATCGAATTAGACCACCGCGACATGATCAATGAAGATGAATCAGAGTTTGTTCCTGTTTATCTTGATACGCTAGTTGGCGGTGTCTGTGCAAAAAAAGATGAATTGGATAAAGTGATCGAAAAACATTTGAAAAACAATTGGCATATCAATCGGATCTCAAAAATGGATTTGGTGATCTTGCGTATCGCGATTTTTGAAATGACTTATGTGACAGATGTACCAGCGGCTGTTGCTTTAAATGAAGCAATTGAGTTGGCAAAAACATTTAGTGATGACCGTTCGCGTAAATTCGTCAACGGTGTTTTATCCAATGTATTAAAAGAATTAGAAGCTGGGGCGTAAGTCCTAGCTTTTTTCTGTGAATCATCATAAACCTGTTATAAATCGGGAAAATTCTATGGTAGAATGAAAACACAAAAAATATCTGGGAGTGGTTAGATGGCAGAATTGATTAACGGAAAAGAATTAGCTGAAAAAATGCAGGCAGACATTGCTGAAAAAATCCAAAAATTGAAAGATAATGGTATCCATCCCGGATTAGTTGTTTTATTGGTAGGGGAAAATCCAGCCAGTCAAATCTATGTAAGAAATAAAGAACGCGTAGCAAAAGAAATCGGAATCCATTCATCAGTAGAGCGTTATCCTGAGACGATTTCTGAAAACGAACTACTTGCAGAAATCGAAAAATACAATCAAGATCCTAGATTTCATGGTATATTGGTCCAATTACCATTGCCAAAGCATATAGATGAAGAAAAGATCCTGTTAGCTATCCGTCCTGAAAAAGACGTAGACGGTTTTCATCCAATGAATTTAGGCAGACTCCTTGCGGGTAAACCGGACAAGATTCCTTGTACGCCATACGGCATCATGAAAATGTTTGAAGCTTATTCTATCGATCCGGCGGGTAAACGAGCAGTAGTTATCGGACGAAGCAATATCGTCGGCAAACCGATGGCTCAGCTGCTCTTGATGGCAGATGCAACTGTTACTGTTGCTCATTCTAAAACCGAAAATCTGGCTGAACTGGCACAAGAAGCAGATATCTTAGTCGTAGCAATAGGACGTGGACATTTTGTCACAAAAGAATTCGTAAAACCAGGTGCTGTAGTGATCGATGTAGGGATGAACCGTGATGCTAACGGTAAGCTGATCGGTGATGTGAAATTTGATGAAGTGGAGCCTATTGCAGGCTGGATCACTCCTGTGCCAAAGGGTGTAGGGCCAATGACTATCACAATGCTGATGTATCAAACCGTAAAATCTGCCGAAGCTTTTGGAGCAGGTGAATAAATGGCACAAGAATATTTAACTGTCACTACATTAACGAGGTATTTGAAACGTAAATTTGATGCCGATCCTTATTTAGAACGGGTATATTTAACCGGTGAAATATCGAATTTCCGTTTACGCGCCAATGCCCATCAATATTTCAGCTTAAAAGATGATCATGCAAAAATATCTGCTATTATGTTCAAAGGTGCATTCCAAAAATTACGATTCCATCCAAAAGAAGGAATGAAAGTCCTTGTTGTTGGGCGTATTTCACTCTATGAAGCGGGAGGTTCGTATCAAATCTATGTAGAGCACATGGAGCCTGATGGAATAGGTGCTTTATATCAAGAATTGGAAGAACGAAAAGAAAAGCTGATGAAGGAAGGCCTTTTTCAAGGTCCTAAAAAAATGTTGCCGCGTTTCCCAAAGCGAATCGCGATTCTTACCAGTCCAAGCGGAGCGGTTATACGCGATATCATCACGACGGTGAAAAGAAGGTATCCAATTGTCCAATTGGTTTTGTTCCCAACCGTTGTACAAGGGAATCAAGCAGCGGACAATGTTGTCAAAAATATCCGACGAGTAGAAGAGATGGGCGATTTTGATACAATGATCATTGGTCGTGGGGGCGGATCGATTGAGGATTTGTGGCCGTTTAATGAAGAACGGGTTGCCCGAGCGATTTATCAAGCCAATACGCCGGTGATCTCATCTGTGGGACATGAAACAGATACCACGATCGCTGATTTAGTAGCAGATGTTCGGGCTGCTACTCCAACAGCAGCTGCAGAATTAGCTGTTCCTGTTTTGTCAGAAGAGTTGATGCGCATTCAAGAACGGCAAGCTAGATTGCAGCAGGCGTTTGTACGCCAGATCCAGCGCAAACAAGAACGGTTCGAGCGTGCTCGACGTTCCTATGTCTTTCGGCAGCCTGAAAGATTGTATGAAGGTCAGACCATCAAATTAGATCAATTGAAACAGCGATTATATCAAGCTACACAGCAGATTTATCATGCAAAAGAAAAGCAAACGATCGCGTTAAGCCACCAATTGGAACAAGTGGCTCCGCTTTATCGAGTCAAAGCAGCCCGCCAAGAAACTGCTTATCTAGAAAAACGTTTAGAAGAGAAAATCCAACAATATATGAAACAACAGCAGCAGCGTTTTGCTCAAGCTGTTCAATCTCTTGATTTGTTGAGTCCATTGAAAATCATGGGAAGAGGCTACAGCTATACGACGTTAAATGATCAAGTAGTAAAAAGTGTCTCCGAGATTCATCAAGGGGATTTGCTGACAATCCATTATCAAGATGGAATCGTTAAAGGACAAGTACAAGAGATAGATAAAGGAGAATAAGAATATGGAAAATCCAACTTTTGAAGAGTCACTGCAAGAATTAGAAAAAATCGTCATGCAGCTAGAACAAGGAGACGTTCCATTAGAATCAGCTCTAGATTCGTTTAAACGAGGAATGGAATTAAGCAAACATTGCCAAGATACCTTAGCTAAAGCAGAAGAAACTTTGACGAAAATGATGACAGAATCAAATGAAGAAGTTGATTTTGACGGAAACGAGGAAAGCTGAGATGAGATTAACTGACTTTTCAGCTATTCATCTACCTGCTGTAGAAAAAGAAATCTTGTCTTTTTTAGATGAACATACGACGGATAGAGCGCTCTGTGATGCGATGACTTATTCAGTGAAAGCAGGTGGAAAAAGAATCCGTCCCTTATTACTTTTAGCGGCCGTTGCTTCCTTTGATGAGCCTATCGATGTTCCCGTCTATCAAGTAGCAGCTGCTTTAGAAATGGTGCATACGTATTCCTTGATCCACGATGATTTGCCTGCGATGGACAATGATGATCTTCGAAGGGGAAAACCTACCAATCACAAAGTATTCGGCGAAGCGTTAGCTATATTGGCTGGAGATGGTTTACTGACAGGCGCATTCCAGCTGATCAGTATGGCACACTTGGGTCATTCTCCTAAGCTTCTGTTGCTTCAGCAATTAGCTGTTTGTGCGGGGGCACAAGGTATGGTGGCTGGACAAGCTGCAGATATCGAAGGAGAATCAAAAAAGCTTTCATTAGAGGAATTAGCATTTATTCATGAAAGAAAGACAGGACGTTTGATTCGTTATGCCTTGCTAGCTGGAGGTATATTAGCGAAGCAACCTGAAGAAATCTTATTGCTACTTCAACGATTAGCCGAACATTTAGGTTTGGCTTTCCAGATAAGAGATGATCTACTTGATGTGATTGGTACAACGAAAACGTTAGGGAAAACAGCTGGCAAAGATGAACGTATGGAAAAAAACACTTACCCGCGTTTATTAGGACTAGAAAAGACACATGAGGCGTTGGAGATTGAGTTGTTATCCGCTAATAAGATCATAGACAAATTAGAAGAGGACGTTTTTTCTTTTGATGGCAGGCTGATGCGCCAGCTGATCAAGCAATTTGATGTGGAGAAATGAGGGAAAGAATGGAAAAAGAACGCGTAGATGTATTAGCGGTCAAACAAGGATTATTTGAAACAAGAGAACAAGCCAAACGTTCAGTTATGGCTGGTTTGATTTACAACGAAAAAAACGAGCGGTTTGATAAACCGGGAGAAAAAATTCCAGTAAGTAGTGAATTAAGAGTCAAAGGTAAAAAACTTCCTTATGTTTCTCGGGGTGGATTAAAATTAGAAAAAGCGCTCAAAGCATTTGATCTATCTGTTGAAGGAAAAACATTGTTAGATATCGGTGCTTCCACTGGCGGATTTACTGATGCAGCTTTGCAAAATGGCGCTAAAATGAGCTATGCTTTAGATGTCGGTTACAATCAGCTAGCTTGGAAAATCAGACAAGATCCTAGAGTCGTCGTAATGGAAAGAGTGAATTTTCGTTATGCAAAACCCGAAGACTTTACCTTAGGGATTCCAGAAGTTGCTGTCATCGATGTTTCTTTTATTTCACTAAAACTGATGCTGCCTCCATTACATGCTATTTTAAAAGAAGAGGGAGAAGTGATTGCCTTAATCAAACCCCAATTCGAAGCAGGCAGAGAAGCTGTAGGGAAAAACGGAATTGTTCGTGACGCACAGACCCATCAAAAAATTTTAGAAGACATTTTGTCATTTGCGGCACAAGGTGGATATGATGTGCTGGAAGTAAGTTATTCTCCAATCACGGGGGGAGAAGGAAATATCGAGTTCTTGGCTCACTTGAGGAAGGTACCTGAAAGCGGCACGATCAATCCAGCTATTAATATGGCAGAAGTGGTTTCAAACGCACACGAACAGTTTGACCATAAATAAATTGTAACTGTGAAAATCAAGTGAGAAGTATGCGGATTCTTCTTTATTATACCAAGGAAATAAGCTATCATTGGTTAAGAAGAATAAGCTAAGGAGCGAAGACGTAATGAGAAAAAAAGATCGGCATCGTTTGATTACTCGATTGTTGAGTGAGCAAGATATCCGAAAGCAGGAAGAATTTGTTGAAATCCTGAAAAGCAAAGGAATATCTGTTACTCAAGCTACGATTTCCAGAGATATAAAGGAACTAAAACTGATTAAGGTACCGGCCTCAGATGGCGGCTACCGTTATAGTATACCAGCTGAAACAAATGAAGATGTAAATACTAAATTGGAAAAACTGTTAAAAGACGCTTTCGTAGCAGTTGACCAAATGGAAAAATTTGTTACTTTGAAAACTTTGCCGGGGAATGCTTCGGCAGCAGCGAATTTGATCGATAAGCGCTACAAGAAAGAATTATTTTCGATTATCAATGATGACGATAATGTTTTGATGATTACACGAACTGAAGACCAGGCAGTTTTACTAAAGAAAGACTTCCTGCATTACCTTTAAGTTGAGGAGCGAATGTGATGCTACAAGAAATCAGTATTACTAACTTTGCGATTATTCCGGAATTGCGGCTTTCTTTTCACGAAGGAATGACCGCGCTGACCGGAGAGACTGGTGCGGGTAAATCCATCATTATCGATGCTTTAGGTTTGTTAGCAGGAGGAAGAGGTTCAAGCGATTATATACGTCAAGGCGCAGAAAAATGCATTCTTGAAGGATTGTTTGAACTTCCGAAACAAGAAGGATTCTCTGAATTGATGGTTGAATTAGGTATCGAAACGGATGAAGACAATCTGATCGTTCGACGAGATATGTCGTTGACTGGAAAAAATGTTTGCCGAGTGAATGGTCACATCATCACGCTAGCTAATCTAAGGAAAATCGGCAGTTATTTAGTGGATATCCAAGGGCAAAACGAACATCAGGAACTGCTCCAGCCTGAATCACATCTTGCTTTATTGGATCGTTTTGGAGATGCAGCTTTCCAACAGAAGAAAAAGAGTTATCAGCAAGAATATACCTCTTATCGTGAGCTGGAAAAAAGGGTACGAAAAGTGCAGCAAAATGAAAAATCCTATGTTCAGAGAATAGATATGCTCCATTTCCAGCAAGAAGAAATAGCTGTTGCTGATTTGCAAGTCGGAGAAGAAGAGAAATTAAAAGAAGAAAGAGAAAAACTTAGCAATTATCAAAAAATTGCTGATGGATTAGCTGCAGGCTACGGAGCACTGACGAATAATGAACAAAACAGTGTAGATGGCGTTGGCTTGGCCGTTGCAGAATTGCAAGGGATCGCACATCTAGATATGGAGTATGAAGCAATTTATGAAAATATCCAAAGTGCTTACTATTTGTTACAAGATGCAATCGGAGACATGAGTCGTCAAATCGATTTGTTGGAGTTAGATGAGAACCGTTTAGAAGAAGTGACTCAACGTCTAGAATTAATCCGACAGTTGAAACGCAAATATGGCGAATCCATTGAGTCGATATTGGCTTACTATGACGAAATCACCGAAGAGCTAGCTTCTTCTGATTTTTCAGAAGGTCAATTGGACAAAATGAAAGAGGAACTAGAGCAAAAAGAGCTTCTACTTCAGCAACAAGCCGCAGATCTTCATGAAGCGCGTAAAAAAATCGCAAAAGAATTGGAAAAATCCATTCTGCATGAATTAAAAAGTCTGTATATGGAAAACACTGAGTTTGAAGTACGTTTCTTAAAAGAAGAAAACAGACAATTGAATCATGATGGGTTTGACCAAATCGAATTCTACATTACGACCAATCCAGGAGAGCCGCTGAAGCCTTTAGTGAAAGTCGCTTCTGGTGGCGAATTATCTCGGATGTTACTGGCTTTGAAAACGATTTTTTCTTCTGAGCAAGGTGTGACAAGTATTATCTTTGATGAAGTGGATACAGGTGTAAGTGGAAGAGTTGCACAAGCCATCGCGGATAAAATTTCTCAAATATCGAAATACTCTCAAGTTTTGTGCATCACTCATCTACCGCAAGTCGCCGCAGTCGCCGACTATCAATATTATATCGTGAAAGCAGTGATTGATGGTCGTACGCAAACTTCTGTTTCAGAATTGAAAACAAAAGAAAGAGAAGAAGAAATTGCACGCATGCTAGCTGGAAGTGAGATTACAAAACTGACACTCGAACATGCAAAAGAACTATTGCAACTCGCAAGAAGGACCTGATCCACCTCGTAGTGGTTCAGGTCCTTTTTAGCAGCTGATAGCTATATTTTATTTTTTACATGACACTCATGACAGCAGTCAATACAACAGACCCAATCGTTAAAATCAGCATCGTCCAAATGACAAATTTTGTTACTTTAGCAAAAGTACTTGTTTGTTTTTTTTCACGCATTGTTTTCAACCTCGTAATTAATTAGTTAATCCAAGTGTACAATCTTTTTGTCTTTTCTACAAGAGGTCTTTTTTATAAAAACTTCCCTTTTTTTAAATAATAGGTAGTTACGATACAAATAAATAATGTTAATAGGACTAGCCAGATAAACGCATCATCTCTTTCAGCAATGGGTAGCTTGATGTTCATCCCATAGATACTTCCGATGATTGTTGGTATAGTTAATATAATCGTTAAAGAAGTTAAAATTTTCATAATATTATTCAAATTATTCGATACAATTGCTGAAAAAGTCTGATTCATTTGTTCTACTAGTTTTAATTGAATGCGAGAAGTAGTCATTGCTTGCTCTGTTTCTACCAATACATCACGCAGATGGTTTTTCAACGCATGATTTTCTTGGAAAAGTTTATTTTGCGCTAATTCTTTCAATGCATCTAAATTAGCAGAAGTCGCTTCTCTGAAATAAACAAGGCTTTTTTGGATATCCATGATTTGATAAAGTTGTTTGTTTTCAGTTGATACTTGAAGTTTGGCTTCCAAAGTATCGCATTGAGATTGAAGCGTAGCTAAATAACTGTTATAAGACAGTGTAACCTGCCAGATGAATTGAAAGAAGATATTGAGATTGGGTGAAACATCGCTTTTTGGAAAGGTTTGACTAAAGACTTTCTTTAAAAATAGTGGTTCATGATTCGTAATTGTGATAAGCTTCTTTTTGGGCGTCAAAATGATAGAGAGCGGGTATGTATCCACTTGAAAATAACCGCTAGGACTTGTTTTAGCAAACGGATATTGTAACAATAATAACGCTGGTTTTGTCAACTTTGATTGATTGAATTCTTCTGTACGGGAATTTTCTGCATCGTCCAATATGGAAGTGATGTAATCTGACGGAATTTCAAATTGATGTGTCAGCTGATGAATCTCTTCTTGATTGGGACGTTCTACACAATACCAGATCGTTTGGTCAGTTTCCTTTCCGGTATTACGCAGTTTCTCATTATCTAATGTAAAATATTTGATCATGATTTTCCTCCTGTTGCCTGTTTCTTTTATTATAACGGATAGGGGATTGGAATACATGGAATGTGTTTGTAAGATATAGAATATAACTGCATAAATTTAAATAAAATGAGACAGTTGTGTAAAGTATATACAGTATACTTGAAGCAACGATAAAAAAGGAGTTTACGTTCATGGGCACATTCACACCACTTATCTTGTTTTGGTATATTTACCCGGTAATCGTTTTGTTTGGTTGCCAATTTCTTGTAAAATTATTTTCGTTAAATCGTCGTTTTAAAATAAAAGCCCCTGATTTGGCGATTCCTTTTTTGTGGGGCGGTATGCATGCGTTGTCTAGAAACACAGCGACAATTTCTATCCTGCCGTTTTTCTTTATTTCTGTTTTACTAATGGGCATCTGTATTGCTGTTTTTCAAGCATATTATTATGAAGAAATCATTTATCCGCGTTATTTCAAGATGACTTGGCGTTTGGTATTTCTGCTGACGATCGTCTTGTACGCGGTCTTGATCATTGTGAATATACTTTCTTACCTATGAAAAAAGCAGAAAAGCTGTAAAAAGTCTTTTAAAAGTCTTTTTGCAGCTTGATTCTTAAAAAAATGTTTATGAATAAAAAAAGTTGTTCCCGGATTTCCTAGAAAAGGTGGTAGAAAGTGGGGGATTGTGGTAGACTAATTTTAGTTAGTGGAGGAATGGGGGGCTTTCAATGTTGATGGGTGAATTCCAACATAATATTGATGCAAAAGGACGTTTAATCGTTCCCTCAAAACTTCGTGAAGAACTTGGCGAAAAGTTTGTTCTGACACGCGGATTGGATGGTTGTCTTTTCGGCTATCCGATGAGCGAATGGGAAAATCTGGAAGCTAAGCTGAACGAAATGCCGTTGGCTAAAAAAGACGCACGTACATTTGTGCGATTCTTCTATTCGGCTGCCACTGAATGCGAACTTGATAAACAAGGACGGATCAATATACCAAGCACGTTAAGAAATTATGCAGCTTTGACAAAAGGGTGCGTAATCATCGGCGTATCTAACCGAATTGAAATTTGGGATGAGACACGATGGGAAGATTTTTCTGCAGAAGCAGAAGAGAATTTTGACGAAATTGCTGAAAATATGATTGATTTCGGACTATAAGAATAGGAAGAGGCTGACTAATGACTGAAACATTTCAACACTATACAGTCATGTTGAAAGAAACGGTAGATGGATTGAACATCAAACCGGATGGCGTTTATGTAGACTGTACACTCGGCGGTGCCGGACATAGTGAATATTTATTGAGCCAACTAAGTTCTAAAGGGCACCTGTATGCGTTTGACCAAGATCAAAAAGCAATCGATCACGCCAAGCTGCGTTTAGCTTCTTATGTCGAACAAGGGATGGTCACATTTATCAAAGCGAATTTCAGAGAATTAGAAGAACGCTTGAGTGAGTATGTAGATAAGGTAGATGGTATTTTGTATGACTTAGGGGTTTCCTCTCCTCAACTAGATGAAGCAGAACGTGGATTTAGTTATCATCAAGATGCACCCTTGGATATGCGTATGGATCAGTCAGCTCCTTTAACCGCTTATCACGTAATTAATGAATATTCCTACCATGAATTAGTAAAGATTTTCTTCCGCTATGGCGAGGAGAAATTTTCCAAACAAATTGCTCGTGAAATCGAACGAGTACGAAAAACAAAACCAATCCAAACAACTGGTGAGCTTGTCGAAATCATTAAACAAGTCATCCCAGCTCCCGCAAGAAGAAAAGGCGGGCATCCTGCAAAAAGAATTTTTCAAGCTGTGCGGATTGCAGTAAATGACGAACTTGGTGCCGAAGAGGCCTCTTTAGAACAGGCAATCCGGTTATTGAAAGTCAATGGAAGAATCAGTGTGATCACATTCCACTCATTAGAAGACAGAATTGTCAAAAGTATGTTTAAAGAATATAGTACGGTTCAAGATTTACCACCGGGACTTCCTGTCATACCTGACGAATTTCAACCGGAACTGAAAGTCATTACTCGTAAACCAATCCTTCCTTCAGAGGAAGAGTTAGCAGAAAACAATCGATCACGCAGTGCAAAGTTACGTATTGCAGAAAAAATAAGAATGAAAGAGGAGTAGAATGATGGCAGAATTAAAGAAAATGCAAGAGTACGAATATGATTTACCTGAATTGGTGGATCAGCCAGAACAACAAATGCCAGATTCTTCTTCGAATCAAGAAATCATTCTTCCACAATCACCAGCAAAACGATTGAAGCAGATTTCTGCTTTGGAAAAAATTGCTGTGGCAAGCGTGGCGATTGCTATTGTTGCTTTGTGTGTTTTAACAGTCATGTTGCGTACAAATATCAGCGGAGCTGAAAAAGAAATCACATCAATACAAACAGAAATCAAGGATAAAAAGCAAGAAAAAACGAGTTTAGAACAAGAAAAAAATGAACTTTCTCGTACTGAACGGATTAAACAAATCGCAGAAGAAAAAGGATTGTCTATTAATGACGACAATTTAAGGAAAGTGAAGTAAATGAGTCTTAAAAATAAAATTCGGCGGTTTATGGAAAAGAAAAATCTAAATCCGATGAACAATCGCAAAAAAGTAGGTATCATTTTATTTGCTACGAGTATTGGATTGTTCTTTTTATTTGCCGTCCGTTTCTCGTATATCGTTATTGGAGGTCATGTTGCTGGTACCTCATTAGCTGAAAAAACAAAACAGTTGTACCAAGGAAGTGAAGTAGTAAAAGCAAAAAGAGGAACGATTTATGATCGTAACGGTGTGGCGCTCGCAGAAGATGCCTCCTCTTATTCAATTAAAGCGATACTCTCAAAAACATATACTTCTGGGGATAAAAAGCTGTATGTCGAAGAAAAGAATTTTGATAAAATAGCAGAAATCCTGCATAAGAATCTTTCTATAGACAAAAAAGATGCACTGAATATTTTAGAAGACGGCGCAAAAAAAGAGCTGTATCAAGTTGAATTTGGTAGCTATGGGAAAAATATCTCCCAAGAAACCAAGCAAAACATCGAAGCAGATATGAAAAAAGAAGGTGTCGCTGGTCTTTACTTTGTCGACCATCAGGCTCGGATGTATCCAAATGGCGTCTTTTCTTCTCATTTTATCGGATATGCAGTTCCAGACAAAGATGAGAATGGCTTAGTTGGTAAACTAGGTTTGGAGTCTGCTTACAATGATATTTTGAGCGGTAAAGATGGTAAGATTATTTATCAAAAAGATAATTTTCAAACTCCTCTGCCAGGTACAGTAGCAGAAGAAGAAAAAGCTGTTGATGGACAAGATATCTACACGACTTTGGACAGTAGACTACAAAGTTATTTGGAAACACTGATGGATCAAGTAAATGAAGAATATCAACCGGAAGAATTGACAGCAGTCTTGATGAAAGCAAAAACTGGAGAGATTTTGGCGATGGGGCAGCGTCCTACTTTCAATCCCGAAACAATGGAAGGTTTGACTGGAGAAGATGCTATCTGGCGTAATTTCTTGGTACAAGATAGTTATGAGCCAGGATCAACCATGAAGGTTTTCACTACTGCAGCCGCTATCGAAGAAGGAGAATTCAACGAGAATGAAACCTTCCAATCTGGAAAAATCCAAGTAGAAGATGCGACGATCAATGACCATGACTTTGGTGAAAAAGGTGTGCTGACCATGCGTCAAGCTCTTTCATGGTCAAGTAACGTCGGGATGGTCATACTGGAACAGCGATTAGGCGGACGATGGTACAATTATTTACAAAAACTAGGATTTGGACAAAGTACCCATTCTGGATTAGATGACGAAGTAAATGGTGCTTTGCCTACATCAAATATTGTCGACCGAGCAATGAGTGCTTATGGACAAGCGGTAGGTGTGACGAATTTCCAAATGATGAAAGCTTTCACTTCTATTGCGAATAACGGTACAATGATTCAACCTCGATATATCAGCAAAGTAGTGGATCCTCAAACTGGAGAAGAGCGAACAACTCAAACAGAAGTTCTAGGACAACCTTTTTCAAAAGAAACAACAGAAAAAGTCCGTGAATATATGAGAGATGTTGTCGAAAGCGAAAACTACGGTAGTGCTTATGGCGTATATAGTGTACCTGGATACAATGTATCGGCAAAAACCGGAACAGCCCAAATCGCTTCTGATACAGGGGGATACCAAACAGGAGATACAGCCTACCTGTATTCGATTGTGGAGATGGTTCCTTCTGAAGATCCAGACTATGTCTTGTATCTAACAATGAAACACCCTAAGACATATGATCGAATGGCTTTGGCTAAAATCGCAAATCCATTGATGAAACGGGCAATGGATTTTAAAGAAACTGAAGAAGATACGGATACAGAAACCAAAACAGAAAAAGTATCCGTAGCCGATTATCGTAATCTAGAAGCAGATGTTGCAGCAGCGGATGCTCAAAAAAGCGGACTGCAACCTGTCGTTATCGGTAACGGGAAAAAAGTACACAAACAATCTACTGCCAACGGTGATCAGTTGATCTCTGGAGAAAAACTGATTCTATATACTGGCGGCGACAAGCTGATGCCTGATGTAACTGGATGGTCAAAAGCAGATATCATGAAGCTAGGGAAAATCCTTGGTATCGAAGTTAGTTTTGATGGGGATGGTTATTGTGTCAAACAAGAACTTGCTCCATATGAAAAAATCACAAAAGAAAAACTTAATTTTACTTTAGAAGAATAAGAAGAGAAATAGGAGAGAAAAGAGCATGGAATGGACACAAGCATTGATTCCCATTGTCAGCAGTTGTGCAATGACGATTGCCGCAATGCCGCTATTTATTGGTTACTTTCAAATGAAAAAGCAAGGTCAGGCGATTCGCGAGGAGGGACCAAAGTGGCACAATATCAAAGCCGGAACTCCTACAATGGGCGGCTTAGTGTTTCTGATCGGCTCTATTTTGACAGGGATTTGGGTTGGAGCTTGGCAAAAACAGCTGACTCCTACTCTTTTCATCTTGCTTTTTGTATTAGCATTATATGGAGTAATTGGTTTTCTTGATGATTTTATAAAGATCTTCAAGAAAAGAAACATGGGGCTGAACTCGAAACAGAAACTGATTGGACAGGTTCTAGGGGGAATCATCTTTTATCTTGTTTACCGTTCTGAAGGCTATCCAGGTGTATTGAATTTCTTTGGGCTGGATCTGCCTTTAGGAATCATTTATGGGGTTTTCGCTATCTTCTGGCTTGTTGGATTTTCAAATGCGGTCAATCTGACGGATGGTATCGATGGATTAGTTGCTGGCTTAGGCAGCATCTCTTTTGCAGCTTACGGTCTGATTGCTTGGCATCAGCATCAGTATGATGTATTAATCATTTGTCTCAGTGTCTTAGGTGGTTTACTTGGATTCTTCGTCTATAACCGGAAACCTGCCAAGATTTTTATGGGAGATGTTGGTTCATTAGCTTTGGGCGGACTTTTAGCGGCTATTTCTATGATGCTGAACCAAGAGTGGACATTGCTTTTGATTGGCTTGATTTATGTTATGGAAACTGCAAGTGTGATGCTTCAAGTTACATCCTTTAAACTTACGGGAAAACGAATTTTTAAAATGTCTCCAATCCACCATCATTTTGAAATGTGCGGATGGTCGGAGTGGAAGATTGATACAGTTTTTTGGTTGATCAGCATTGTGACTTCATTGATCACATTATGGATCGTTTGGTAGGAGATGACAGGAAATGAAAAAAATATCAACATATGAAAATAAAAAAGTGCTTGTCTTAGGACTCGCAAAAAGCGGAGTAAGTGCGGCCAAATTATTACATGAATTGGGCGCACTTGTCACCGTTAATGACGGAAAACCTTTTGATGAAAATCCGGAAGCACAAGAATTGCTTTCTTTAGGGATAAAAGTAATAACAGGCAGTCATCCAATCGAATTACTAGATGAAGAATTTTCGTTGATGGTCAAAAATCCTGGGATTCCCTACAGCCATCCTTTAGTAGCAAAAGCCCAAGAAATGGGTATTCCGGTAATTACGGAAGTGGAGCTAGCTTACGAAGTAGCGGAATGCCCAATTATTGGGATTACAGGAACGAATGGAAAAACCACGACAACAACGATGACTGGACTACTACTGAATGCAGGCGTAGACAAAGGAGTTGCACGTCTAGCAGGAAATATTGGGTATCCAGCAAGTGGTGTCGCGGAAGAAGCGAAACCAGAAGATAAAATCGTGATGGAGTTATCTAGTTTTCAACTCATGGGAATCACAGATTTCCATCCTCATATAGCGGTGATCACCAATATTTATGAAGCACATATTGATTATCATGGGACAAGAAAAGAATACGTCAAAGCTAAATGGAACCTTCAAAAAAATATGACAGCTGAAGATTATCTGGTTCTTAACTGGAATCAGTCAGAACTACAAGAATTAGCGCAAAGAACAAAAGCACGCGTCCTGCCTTTTTCGACAAAAGAAGTGTTGGAAGATGGTGTGTATGCTGACGATCACGCAATTTATTATAAAAAAGAAAAAATAATGGAAATCTCTGAACTTGGCGTACCAGGTACGCATAATGTAGAAAATGCGTTAGCTGCTATTACTGTAGCAAAATTGTATGGTATATCAAATGAAGCTATACGACAAACGTTGCATTTATTCCATGGCGTGCCGCATCGTACGCAATATGTAGGAGAAATCCAAGGCAGAAAATTTTATAATGATTCAAAAGCAACCAATATTTTAGCGACTAAAATGGCTCTAAGCGGATTTGAAACGGCTAAGGTCGTGTTATTGGCAGGCGGATTAGATAGAGGAAATACATTTGATGAATTGGTTCCTTCACTAAAAGGTATCAAAGCAATGATCGTATTTGGTCAAACAAAAGAAAAATTGATCGATGCTGGAAAAAAAGCAGGCATCGAAACGATAGTAACAGCCGATTCTGTAGAACAAGCAGTTCCTTTAGCATTAGAAAACAGTACAGATGGTGATGTGATTTTATTATCACCAGCGAATGCCAGCTGGGATCAATACCCTAATTTTGAAACTAGAGGAAACCGATTCATGGAAGTTGTGAATCAATTAAAATAGAAAAAGTAGAAGCGAGCGATAAAAAATGAAAATTTTGGTTACAGGCGGAGGAACGGGAGGACATATTTATCCGGCTCTTGCCTTTGTCAATTATGTGAAGACTCAAGAACCGAATGCTGAATTCATGTATGTGGGAGCAAAACGTGGTCTGGAAAATAAAATTGTCCCTGATACAGGAATGCCTTTCCATACTTTGGAGATTCAAGGCTTTAAACGAAAAATTTCCATGCATAATATCAAGACAATCCGATTGTTTCTTAAGAGTATCCGTCAAGCAAAAAAAATCCTCAGTGATTTTCAACCAGATATCGTTATCGGTACTGGAGGATATGTATCCGGAGCAGTAGTGTATGCTGCATCAAAAATGGGAATTCCAACTATTATCCATGAACAAAACAGTGTACCAGGTGTTACCAATAAATTTTTAAGCCGATATGTGGATCGGATCGCTCTTTCATTCAAAGATGCGGCTCCTTTTTTTCCTGAAAACAAATCAGTCCTTGTAGGTAATCCTCGAGCACAAGAAGTAGCAGATACTAAAAAATCAGATATTTTGAAAACATTTGGGTTGGATCCAGAAAAGAAAACAGTCTTGATTTTTGGCGGCAGTCAAGGAGCACTTAAAATCAATCAAGCGGTATCGGTTTTTTTAAGTGAATATATTCCTTCCTCTTATCAAGTCTTGTATGCTTCAGGAGAAAGATATTATGAAGAAATCCTAAATAAAATAAATCCTGAAATACAAAATATTAGTGTCCAGCCTTACATCAAAAACATGGCAGAAGTCATGGCTTCGAGCAATCTGCTAGTGGGACGTGCTGGTGCAACTTCGATCGCAGAATTTACAGCTTTGGGGCTTCCGGCAGTGTTGGTTCCCAGTCCATATGTTACGAATGATCATCAGACTAAAAATGCAATGAGTCTTGTTCATGCAGGAGCAGCAAAAATGATTGCGGATAATGAGCTAACGGGTGAATCACTAAGTCAGACAATTAACGAAATCATGGATGATGAAGAATTGCAAAAGCAAATGTGCCGAGCTTCTAAAGAACAAGGCATCCCTGATGCTTCAAAACGTCTTTATGACGTAGTGAATCAAATAATCAAAAAATAAAGGCGGTGGTCTTAGTGAGTAAGAAAAAAGAACCTAAAAAATTGTCTCATCCGTCTTCTGATGAAAACAATTTGACTCCTTGGCAAAAGGCTAACCGAAAATATCTGGCAGAACAAGGGATGAAAAACCAAGAGCCAAAAAAAGAAGACACACCATTAGACACACCCCTTTCAGATTCTGAAGAAGAAAAAACGGTTCAAGAGGAACAGCAAGAAACAAGCCAGTCAGAAAGCCAGTCCGAGAAAAAAATCGAATTTTTTGAAGAGATCAAGCAAAAGAAAAACGGTGGCCCGTATAACGGTTCTTTTTTGAATCGTCTCCCTAATTTAAAAAGTCAAAGGCATAAAGTACTGTTTCGTCGGTTAGCATTGATTATTACTGTATTGGGCATACCGCTGATTTTTTTGATCTATTATGTTTCTCCTTATAGCAAGCTACAAGCAGTTGCAGTGTCAGGTAATAAGGTAGTCAACAGTCAGGAAATCATCTCTGATACCAAATTGTCATTGGGAGAAAATGTCTGGGGGCAGTATTTCGATCGATCCACTTATATCGAACGGCTAAAAAAAGCACAGCCGAGAATCGAAAAAGCAGCTATACACTTCAAAGGGATAAATGAGTTCGATTTGGATGTGACAGAATACAAAGAAATCGCTTTGATTGCAAAAGATAATCAATACTATCCAGTAATTGAAAATGGAACAGTATTAGATGAAAAAGTAGCAAATCCTACAAAAAATCTCCCTATCTTAGAAGAGTTCAAAGATTCAGCAAAAATCAAAGAATTAACAAAGCAATACAATCAGTTATCATCAGAATTGCAAAAAGCAATCTCTGAAATCAAGTATACACCAAGAGCAAGTAATAAAAACCTGATCCAATTGAACATGAATGATGGCAATCAAGTCATTGTAAATATCAATAATCTTGCGAACCAAATGAAATATTATTCGCAAGTAGCCAAAGACATGGATGAAAAAGGTGTGATCGACATGGAAATTGGCATCTACTCATATCCTTACAGCAGTACTCAAGAAACGGCAGAATCGGACCAAACGGAAGAAACAACTGGAAGTGAAGAAAACGCGGATCAAACAAATGGGTCAAGTGAAGAGGCAGAAACGCAAGCAGCAGATACACCTGAATCGTCTGATATAAACGGCTCATCTGATTCAAATAATTCAAGTGAAACAAGTCAAATAGAAGACAATCCAAGTACAACTCCGTCAAGTTTAAATGAAAATTGATAAAACAACTTTAAAAAGTAAGAATGTACTTTCTAAAAACCAGTAATTTATGGTAGAATTGAAAGCAGTGAATATATCTATTAATAAGTATATTTTAAAACGGACGCTAGTTGTTCGCTTGTATATGGAATAGTAAGTAGGAGGGAATCCCATTCATGGCAAAAACAGGAATGTATGTAGGCCTTGATATTGGAACGACATCTGTTAAAGTTGTCGTGGCTGAATATATCGACAGCCAAATGAATATTATTGGAGTAGGAAACGCAAAATCAGAAGGGATTAACCGAGGCATTATCGTTGATATCGATAAAACGGTCCAAGCGATACAACGAGCAGTACGACAAGCAGAAGAAAAAGCAGGTATCCAGATCAAAGGCGTAAGTGTCGGTTTGCCAGCAAACATGCTTGAAGTAGAAAATTGCCAGGGAATGATTGCAGTTAACGGAGATTCAAAGGAAATCACCGATGAAGATGTCAGAAATGTGGCTTCTGCTGCCCTTGTTCGTTCAATACCTCCTGAACGTCAAATCGTGTCAATTTTGCCACAAGATTTTACTGTCGATGGATTCGAGGGAATCAAAGACCCTCGTGGAATGATCGGCGTAAGATTAGAAATGTACGGTCTGTTGTTTACCGGACCAAAAACGATCATCCATAACATACGTAAATGCGTGGAAAATGCCGGATTAATCGTCAATGAAATGGTGATTACTCCTTTAGCGCTGACAGAATCAATTCTTTCTGACGGAGAAAAAGATTTTGGTACGATCGTTATTGATATGGGTGGTGGCCAAACGACAACAGCTGTTATGCATGATAAGCAATTGAAGTTTACCAGTCTCGACCAAGAAGGTGGCGAATTTGTCACTAAAGATATCTCTATTGTATTAAATACGTCTTTTAACAATGCAGAAGCGTTGAAAATAAATTACGGGGATGCATATCCAGAACGGACATCACCAGATGAAGAGTTTCCAGTAGATGTAATTGGCCAGTCAGAACCAGTGAAAGTCGATGAACGCTATTTGTCAGAAATTATTTCAGCTCGTATGGAACAGATTTTCAACAAAGCAAAAGATGCATTGGACCAAATCGAAGCATTAGAGTTGCCAGGTGGCGTCGTATTGACAGGCGGAGCTGCTAGTCTTCCAGGTGTTGTGGACTTGGCGCAAGAAATCTTCGGCGTAAATGTGAAACTGTATGTTCCAAATCACATGGGACTGAGAAACCCGGTATTTACAAATGTAATAAGTATCGTTGATTATTCAGCAAACTTGAGCGAAGTGTATCAATTGGCAAAAATTGCTGTTACAGGTGAGACCTCAGCAGCTCGTCAAATGGTAGTTGAACAAGAAACAACAAACACATATGAAAGCTATGAAGCACCTGAAGAAACAGTCTACGATGAGCCGGAACCAAAAGAATCCGGAGAAAATGTAAAAAATAAAATCAAGGGTTTCTTTACAAATATTTTTGATTAATTCATCCTGGGAGGAATAAGATATGGAATTCTCAATTGATAATAATATCAATGACGGCGCAGTAATCAAAGTCATCGGAGTCGGCGGTGGCGGTGGAAATGCTGTGAACCGAATGATTGAAGAAAACGTCAAAGGTGTTGAATTCATTACGGCCAACACAGACGTGCAAGCATTAAAAAATTCAAAAGCTGAAACAGTTATCCAATTAGGACCAAAATATACTCGTGGTTTAGGGGCTGGTTCTCAACCAGAAGTTGGACAAAAAGCGGCAGAAGAAAGTGAACAATCCTTACGAGAAGCTTTAGACGGTGCAGATATGATTTTCATCACTGCAGGAATGGGTGGAGGAACTGGTACAGGTGCTGCGCCAATCGTTGCAGGGATCGCTAGAGAACTGGGCGCATTGACCGTTGGTGTCGTTACACGTCCGTTCACTTTTGAAGGACCTAAACGTGGCCGTTTTGCTGCAGAAGGTATCGCTCGTTTGAAAGAAAATGTCGATACATTATTGATTATCTCAAATAACCGTTTACTAGAAGTTGTAGATAAAAAGACACCAATGCTTGAAGCTTTCCGTGAAGCAGATAACGTTTTACGTCAAGGTGTACAAGGTATCTCTGACTTGATTACGGCACCAGGTTACGTTAACCTTGACTTTGCTGACGTGAAAACAGTGATGGAAAACCAAGGTACAGCATTGATGGGAATCGGTGTAGCTAGTGGAGAAGATCGCGTAGTAGAAGCAACGAAAAAAGCAATCTCCTCTCCATTGCTTGAAACATCTATTGATGGAGCGGAACAAGTACTTCTTAACATCACAGGCGGTTTGGATATGACATTGTTTGAAGCACAAGATGCTTCAGATATCGTAGCAAATGCAGCAACTGGCGATGTAAATATTATTCTAGGTACATCTATCAATGAAGAAATGGGCGATGAAATCCGCGTGACGGTCATCGCAACAGGTATCGATGAATCAAAAAAGGAGCGCAAGTCTAGCCGTCCAGCTAGACAAGCACAAATGCAATCACCTGCTCAAAAGACTGTATTAGATATGGATCAAGCTAAACCAACTTCTGCAGAAGAAGAAAACAGTTTTGGCGATTGGGATATCAGACGTGAACAAAATGTTCGTCCTAGAGTTGATGATTCCAATTTTGACAATATCGAAAAAAAAGAATTTGATACATTCAACCGCGAAGAAACAAAATCTCATGGCGATGATGAATTAAATACGCCACCGTTTTTCCGTCGTAAAAAATAAAGGAGAGGAAGAGCACATGATTGCTGACAACTTGCAGAAAATCAAGCAAGAAATTCAGGATTCGTGTGCTCTTGTTCATCGTGATCCGAAAGAAGTTACATTAGTAGCTGTAACAAAATCTGTTGAATCAGCTCAAGCTGAAGAATTGGGCAGAGCTGGCGTTATGAATTGTGCAGAAAACCGAGTAGATAAACTATTACAAAAGAAACAAGATTTATTTGATTTTCCCGAAATAAAGTGGCATTTAATTGGTAATTTACAGCGCAGAAAGGTAAAATTGATTGTAAATGAAATTGATTACTTTCATGCGTTGGACAGTTTAAGATTAGCAGAAGAAATCCAGAAGCGGTTAGAAAAAGAATTATCCTGTTTTATTGAAGTAAATGTTTCTGGTGAGGAATCAAAACATGGAATTTCACCAGATGAGCTTTTACCGTTTGTGGAATCTTTAGCTGCCTGCACAAAAATCAAGGTTGTTGGTTTAATGACTATGGCGCCTAAAGAAGCTTCTGATGAGCAAATCCATAAAGTGTTTGGTACGCTGAAAGAATTGCGTGATCTTGTTCAAGCAAAAGGTTATGCCCATGCACCATGTAATGAATTAAGCATGGGGATGAGTCAGGATTTTCAAATTGCGATTGAAGAAGGTGCAACATTTATCCGTGTAGGAACAGCGCTATTCAAAGACGAATAAAGGAGGAACAAAAATGCCGCTTTTAAACAGAGGAGCAATTGCTAATTTTTTCGGATTAGCTGATGAGGAAGAGTACGAATACCAAGATTATCCTGAAACAACAAAAAAGGCTGTACAGCCAACTAAAAAAAATATAACACAGAATCAACCAACTCATTCTGTATCTGCTGCGAATACTCATGAGAAACAAAAAACGGCGACTTCACGTCCTGTAACGCATGAAAGTATTCAGCCGGCTGAAAAGAAAAAAGTAATTGAACTACATCAATCACCTACAAAAACTGTAGCGAAAGAAAGAACAGCTTCAAGAACGTCTACACAACCTAAAGCAAATCTTGCGGGAAAAATCACTGTGATGGAACCAAGAGCTTATTCTGAAGCGATGGCGATTGCTAAAAGAATCATCGCTGGAGAAGCAACCTTAGTGAATTTTCATTTAGTGGAAGAAAAGCAAGCGAGAAGAATTGTTGATTTTCTAACAGGAACAGTTTATGCATTAGATGGAGATATCAAACGCGTTGGAGATGAGATTTTTCTTTGTACACCGACAGGGATGGAGATTGACAGTTCAACCGCTCAATCTTTTGCAGATGCGAATTTGTTTGATCTGTAAGAGGAGGAACTACGATTTATATTATTGCGCTATTACTTCATTTAATTCAACGGGCAGCCTATTTCTATAGCATTATCTTGATGGTATATGCTTTGCTCTCTTGGTTTCCAGGCGGTTATCAATCAGGATTAGGACGGTTTTTAGCTAAGATCTGTGAACCGTATATCAGTTTATTCGATCGTCTGCCTTTAAGGATCGGTCCTTTGGATTTCACGATTTTAGGGGCCATTCTAATCTTGAACTTAGCCGTACAAGGATTAGCACAGATCGTTATATGGATAACTATCCATTTAGTTTATTGATTCAAGCAATAAAATCTTTATTCTCAGAATAGATAGGAGGGGAAAATTTTGGATGCAAATGTATACCAGCACTTTCGGGCAGATGAACGTGCATTTATCGACTCAGTAGGTGATTGGATTGAACAAGTTCAAGGACAATATGCGCCATATCTGACTGAATTTCTTGACCCCAGACAATCCTATATTTTAGAAACACTGATTCGTCAAAGCAGTGATTTGCGTTTCATGTTTTATGGTGGATATGAACAGGCAGAAAGAAAAAGATGTTTGATTTTCCCCGATTATTACGAACCTGTAGAGGAAGATTTTGAAACAGCATTGTATGAAATCCATTATCCTAGCAAATTTGCCAGTCTAAGTCATGGGAAAATCCTTGGGACTTTAGTGGGAACAGGTATCAAACGCTCTTACTTTGGCGATATCATCTCAGATGGCGATCGCTGGCAAGTATTTATTGCAAATGAGGTGGATCATTTTGTTGCTGCACAAGTAACAAAGATTGGAAAAGTTGCTGTACGCTTGGAACCAATCAAATACACAGAAATGATTTTGCCGAAAGACAGCTGGACACAAGAAAGAGGGACTGTTAGTTCTATGCGACTGGACAGTGTGATCTCTGAGATTTATAATATTTCCAGACAGCGGTCCAAGCAGCTGATCGAAGCTGGTAAAGTAAAAGTGAATTGGACAGAAAATACAAGACCTGATTTTGTACTTGAACTATTAGATATTATTTCAGTCAGGGGTTACGGCAGAGTCCAGATCCAAGAACTTGAGGGGAAGACGAAAAAAGAAAAGTACAGGGTGTTGTTCGGTGTATTACGTAAATAAAATAAAAAGGTGGTTTACTCATGGCTTTAACTCCATTAGATATCCAAAATAAGACATTCCCAACAAAAATGCGGGGATATAATCAAGACGAAGTAGATGATTTCTTAGATTTAGTTGTTCGTGACTATGAAGAATTGACTCAAAGAAATCGTGAATTAGAAAAAGCAGTCAAACATTCAGAAGAAAAACTTGAGTATTTCAATGAATTGAAAGATGCATTGAACCAATCGATCATCGTAGCTCAAGACACAGCGGATAAAGTAAAAACAAGTGCAAGTAAAGAATCTGAAGTGATCGTTACTTCTGCACAAAACAAAGCAGATGAGTTAGTTGCGAATGCTGAAAAACGTGCACACCAATTAACAACTGATGCAGAAGAAAAAGCAAGAAAAATCTTGACAGATGCAACAGAAAAAGCAAGACAGCTTGCGACAGAAACAGAAGATCTTAAGAAAAAGACACGAGTATTCCATCAACGTATCAGCTTGATGCTTGAATCTCAATTGGAACAAGTGAAAAGTCCAGAATGGGACGAAATTTTACAACCATTCTCTAGCTATGTGACTGACAGCCATGAAGTGATCAAAGAAGTTTTAGCAAAACAGCTTGACAACGAAAATGATACTGATGTAAACTCAGACACAGGAGTCATAGAAGCACCTATGACGGCATTTGATACACAGGCTATCGATATCTCAATCGTACCTGGTGAACATGAAAACGAGTAGAACAGAAAAGCACTTTGTTATTCTTAAAGCGAGCCGATGAGAGTGGAAGATCGGTAAGACACTGCATCGTGAAAGATCCTCTACTTGAGACTGCTTTTCTGAAACTAGAGTAAGAAGCAGCGGCTGACCTCGTTATTGGTCACAGAGAGTTTGCATTAGATAGATGCAACTAAATTTGGGTGGTACCACGGCATGTTCGTCCCTTGCGGCTGAACATGCCTTTTTGTGTCCGGAAAATAAACGAAGGAGTGAATGGTTGAATGAAAATGAAAGAAACCTTGCAATTAGGAAAAACAAAATTCCCTATGCGTGGTAATTTGCCAAACCGAGAAGGCGAATGGCAAAAAGAATGGGAAGAAAATCAAATCTACCAAAAAAGACAAGAATTGAACGAAGGAAAACCTAGCTTTGTTCTTCATGATGGACCTCCTTATGCCAATGGAAATATCCATTTAGGGCACTCATTGAATAAAATCAGTAAAGACATTATCATTCGTTCAAAATCAATGTCTGGCTACCGCGCACCATATGTTCCAGGATGGGATACACATGGATTGCCAATCGAACAAGTGTTGGCTAATAAAGGCGTGAAACGTAAAGAAATGTCCATGGCAGAATATTTGGAAAAATGTCGTGAATATGCACTTTCCCAAGTAGATAAGCAACGAGAAGATTTCAAACGCCTAGGGGTTGCAGGAGATTGGGAACATCCCTATGTCACATTAGACCCTTCGTATGAAGCTGCACAAGTACGCGTATTTGGTAAAATGGCTGAAAAAGGCTATATTTACAAAGGATTGAAACCCATTTACTGGTCTCCGTCAAGTGAGTCTTCTTTAGCGGAAGCTGAAATTGAATATAAAGATGTAAAATCTCCATCTATTTTTGTAGCTTTCAATGTCAAAGACGGCAAAGGCATCCTTGATGAAGATACAGCTTTCGTCATTTGGACGACAACACCATGGACATTGCCAGCAAACCAAGGTATTGCTGTAAATCCCAAATTTACGTATGTACTGGTCGAAGCTGATGGCCGTAAGTTTGTTGTAGCAAAAGATTTGCTAGAAACAGTTCAAACAGAAATCGGTTGGGAAAATGTAACGGTTCTAAAAGAATTTGCTGGACAAGAAATGGAATATATGACTGCAAGTCATCCATTCTATGACCGTGAATCGCTCGTAATTTTAGGTGACCATGTTACTTTAGACGCTGGTACTGGATTAGTCCATACTGCTCCAGGACACGGGGAAGATGACTATATCGCCGGTAGCAAATATAAACTATCTGTAGTGTCACCTGTAGACTCAAAAGGGTTGTTTACAGAAGAAGCTCCTGGATTTGAAGGAATCTTTTATGATAAAGCAAATCCTATGATTACTGATTTATTAAAGGAAAAAGGAGCTTTGCTGAAACTAGATTTCTTTACCCATAGTTATCCTCATGATTGGCGGACGAAAAAACCTGTGATTTATCGTGCAACTCCACAATGGTTTGCATCTATCGATAAATTCCGTCAGAATATTTTGGATGAAGTAGAAAAAGTAGATTGGGTTATTCCATGGGGAAAAACACGTTTATATAATATGATCCGTGATCGCGGCGACTGGGTCATTTCTCGTCAACGTGCATGGGGAGTGCCGCTTCCGATTTTCTATGCTGAAAATGGTGAAGCAATCATCACGCCAGAAACAATCGAACATGTAGCAAAATTATTCGCTGAACATGGATCAATCATCTGGTTTGAAAAAGAAGCAAAAGAACTTCTTCCTGAAGGATTTACTCACCCAGGTTCTCCTAATGGCGAATTTACAAAAGAAAAAGATATCATGGATGTCTGGTTTGATTCTGGTTCTTCTCATGAAGCTGTTTTACGTCAACGACCAGAATTATCATTCCCAGCAGATATGTACTTAGAAGGATCAGACCAATATCGTGGCTGGTTCAACTCAAGTATCACGACAAGTGTGGCTATCAATGGCGTAGCACCATATAAATCAGTTATTTCTCAAGGATTTGCTTTAGATGGCGAAGGCCGTAAGATGAGTAAATCTTTAGGAAATATCATTGCACCAGAAAAAGTGATCAAACAATTTGGTGCAGATATCCTTCGCTTGTGGGTATCTAGTGTCGATTATGAAGCAGATGTTCGTGTATCGATGGATATCTTAAGTCAAGTGGCAGAGGTATATCGTAAGATCAGAAATACGATGCGTTTCTTATTAGCGAATACAGAAGATTTCGATCCTAAAAAAGATACTGTTTCGTACAATGATTTACGCTCTGTAGACAAATACATGACCGTACGATTGAACCAAGTAATCAAAGAAATCAGAGAAGAAGGATATGACAAATATAATTTCATGCATATTTATCGTACAGTTATGAACTTCTTGACTGTTGATCTATCGTCCTTCTACCTGGATTTTGCTAAAGATGTGGTTTATATCGAAGCAGAAGATGATTATCAACGTCGTTGCATGCAAACTGTTTTCTATCAAACAGCTGTAGCTTTGACGAAACTATTGACGCCTATCATTCCACATACGGCGGAAGAAATCTGGTCATTCCTGAAAGAAGAAGAAGCATACGTTCAGTTAAGCGAATTTCCTGGCTATGAAGAGTTTGCGAACCAAGAGGAATTGATGGACACTTGGGCTGCTTTCATGGATTTCCGTGACAAGGTCTTAAAAGCATTGGAAGAAGCAAGAAATAGCAAATTGATTGGTAAATCATTGGAAGCAAAACTAACTGTTTATCCAAAACAACAAGTTCGTGAAATGTTAAAAGCTTTGGATGCAGATATTGCACAATTGCTGATCGTTTCCCCAGACTACTTTGAAGTAATGGAAGCAGATGTACAAGTGCCAGATAATGCTGTGGTATTTGATGATGTTGCTATTACAGTGGAAAAAGCAGACGGAGAAACGTGCGATCGCTGTCGTCAAGTTCGTAAAGATGTAGGAGTAGATGAAAAACTTCCTCATCTATGCAGTCGTTGTGCAAAAATCGTTGAAGCATTCTATCCTGAAGCTGTAGCTGAAGGATTCGAAGAAAAGTAAAATGGAAAAGGGGTTGTGACATGTTTTTTGTCACAACCCCTTTTGTTATCAATCGATTAATTTTCCACGTTCGCGATACCAGTTATCTGGTTGCCAGATCCATTCGAATCCGTCTTTTTCAAGTAATTCGAAAGCTGCTTTAGGCCCCATTGATCCGGCCTTGTAGTTTGGAAAGTCCGGTTGTGTTTGGTCCCAAGCTTTGCGAATGACATCCACGATATGCCAAGATTGAGCGACTTCTTCCCAATGAGAGAAATTCGTTCCATCACCATTCAACGCATCTAGCAGTAATTTTTCGTAAGCTTCTGGGCTATTTTCAACCATTTCTGCACTATTTCGAAATTCTAATTTGATTGGTTCCGTTTCAAACCCTTGACCTACTTCTTTTCCATTCAGGGATAAAGAAAATCCTTCAGTTGGCTGGATATAGATCGTTAGAACATTCGGTGGGAGTGTCGTATCGTCACATGGTTCATCGACAGATGTTTTGAATACATTAACAGGAACCTGTTTGAACACGATATTGATCCGAGTACCTTTTTCAGTCAAACGTTTTCCTGTACGCACATAGAAGGGAACACCAGACCAACGGAAGTTGTCGATAGTGAATTTTCCTGCGACGAAGGTTTCGGTCTCTGATTGAGCATCCACTTTGTCTTCTTCTCGATAACCTTTGAATTGTACGCCATCTAATTCACCTTGAGCATATTGTCCACGAACGAAGTTTTCTAACACTTCTTCTTCGTTGTAGATGCGGATTGCTTTCAATGCTTTGATCTTTTCTGTACGGATTTCTTTTTCGGAAAATGCTACTGGTGGTTCCATTGCAAGTAATGCTACAACTTGCAAAATATGATTTTGCACCATATCTTTCAGTGCGCCACTATGATCGTAGTAGCCCCCGCGATCTTCTACACCAAGGTTTTCACCAAAAGTGATTTGGATATTATCGATGTAACGATTATTCCATTGAGCCTCAAAAATATTATTGGCAAAACGGATAGCTGAGATGTTTTGGATCATTTCTTTCCCTAAATAATGATCGATCCTGAAAATATCTTGTTCAGGGAATACTTCTCTGATTTGCTGATTCAATTCGAAAGCAGATTGGTAATCCGATCCAAACGGTTTTTCTATAATCAAACGATTGAAGCCATTTTTTGTCATAATGTTTTGTGATTTTAAATGAGAAACGATCGTTCCGAAAAATTGAGGTGCCATGGCCAAATAATAGACGCGATTGCCGTTTAACTGATAGTGTCCATCTAATCGGTCAGACAATTCTTTTAATGTTTGATAATGTGTTGAATCATTTACATCATGGGATTGGTAGTAAAAATGACTAGCAAAAGTAGTTGCTTCTTCATCAGAAGGATTCAATGCACGGATCGTTTCTTTGACAACTTCACGGTAGTGTTCATCGCTCCAAGGACGGCGAGCGGTCCCGATCACGGCAAAATGCTCGCCTAAATTTCCTTTTCTGTACAGGCGGAACAAAGACGGGTACAATTTACGTTGGGCTAGGTCACCTGTGCCGCCGAATATCGTAAACAATACATTTTTTTCATTAGACATGTAGATACACTCCTTTATATTTTATCGACAAAAATCGTGCTGGCCGCCTTGAAGCTGACGGGTATTTTCTTTCTATCATTTTGGATAGTGATTGGTCCTTCATAAGCTGCGATATCAACGATCTCATACTCTTCGTTGATATTCAGGTCAATTGTGACTAAGTAATCCAACAATTCTTTTTCATCAAGCACTCGTGCGATACGCACTTTTGTACCGACAGGATAAGATTCTAGTGTTTGCCGGCGTTCTTCATGGACGACTTCCTCTTTTTTAGGAATCGATCCTCCATGAGGACAATGTTCAGGATGATTCAAATAGTTTTCTAAATGATCTGCAAGATGTTCCGAAGTCACATGTTCCAATACTTCAGCATCATCGTGGACTTCATTCCAGCTATAGTCTAAATGTTCAACTAAAAAAACTTCCCATAAACGATGTTTGCGAATCAAACTGCTAGCTTTTTGCAGTCCGCTTGCAGTCAATTGTACACCTTGATAAGGGGAATGTTCTACAAGCTCTTCTTTCACAAGTTTAGAAATCATTTCACTGACAGACGCAGCCGAGACATCCAGGCTAGATACGATTTGTTTATTGTTGACTTTCGTTGTATCTCCGCCTAGTTCTAAAATGATTTTCAAATAATCTTCTCGATTTGGTGTCATATTCGATCATCCTTTCATGGTAAAAACCATCATTAGTAAGTGTAACAAAAAAAACGTTAATTGACTATTTTTCTAAATAAAAAACAAAGGATTTTTGGACGTTTTTACAACAAAAAACGAAAGACGAGAAAGAAGACTCATACTTTCGTTTATAGATATATATTGGGAGGTGTCTATTTTTCAGATGTCAACTTATACGAGACATCTGCAGATTCATCATAAAGAGTTTGTTCGGGATAAGAAAAGACAAGATAAAAACCATATTGATCACGTACGACTAAACGCTGTTCATCTATTTCTACTACAGATGTGCCAAGTGACTGACCGTTGATCAAAAACGTGTAATCAGATGTAATCTGTAATTGTTGTTTTTGCTGGCTATCACTGAAGAACCATGTACCTTGATACCTCGAGAGTCTTTCAGATTTTTCCGCTTGTTTTTTCTTTTTCAAGTAAATCCAACTTGAGAGAACGGCAACGAGTGAACCAAGAAAATAGATCATTTTTTTTATCACCAAATCACTCCTTTATGAGAAAATCATCGTATAGAAACATTCTTCCCTCTTCATTTCATTGTACCGAATAAAAACTAAAATTTCTCTAAGACTTTCGACTGGTTTTTTTACTGTTTTTCCACAAATTATGATAGGATACATAGTAGGAAGACAGGTGACATAATTTGAAGTATCAGCAAGTTGAAACAGCTTTTTTTATTGACCGCCCGAATCGGTTTATTGCACATTGCATGAAAAAAGACGGAGAAATGATTATCGCGCATGTCAAAAATACAGGCAGAGGAAAAGAGGTCCTGATACCGGGCGCTGAAGTGGCTATTGTATTTGCTCCTGGACCTAAAAGGAAAACCGACTATGATCTGATTGCTGTAAAAAAGAAGGGTGATTGGTCCATTTACAGCATGCAAGCGGGAAGTAACTTATCTTCACTCCAAATTTGATATTTATTTGGAGACGGCGGCCGGACAAAAAGCATTTGTTGAAGTCAAAGGTATGACGCTTGAAAATAAAGCAATTGGTGCTTTTCCTGATGCGCCTACACTCAGAGGATTGAAACATGTTGGAGAATTAGCGTATGCCGCACAAGATGGTTATGCCGCTTATGTCTTGTTTATTGCTCAATTCGAACATCTTCATTTCGCAACGATCCATGAAGAAATGCAACCAGCACTAGCTGATATGGTTCGACATGCGCAGCAAAGTGGAGTGCAAATCCTCGCCTATAATTGTCAAGTAACGGCAGATGAGGTAACTGTCAAGCAGGCTATCCCATTTGATGTAGCTATCCCGTTTGAAGATCCTATACAATAGAAAGAAGGTAAAAAAATGATCAACTTAGGTATTATTGGAACAAATTGGATCACTCATCAATTTGTCCAAGCAGCTTTGAGCACAAAAAAATATGAATTGACAGCGGTATATTCTAGACATTTAGAAAAAGCACAGGAATTTGGTTCTCATTATGAAGGGGATATCGAATTTGCAACAGATTTGAAGACTTTTTTCAATATTGCTCATATGGACACTGTTTATATAGCTTCTCCAAATAGTCTTCATTTTAGTCAGACTAAGCAAGCAATTTTGGCAGGTAAAAATGTAATAGTGGAAAAGCCAGCTTTTTCGACGCCAAAAGAAATGGATGAAATCATCCATTTGGCAAATGAACACAATGTGTATTTTTTTGAAGCAGCAAGAAATATCCATGAATCAGGTTTTAAAAAGATTGCCGATTACTTACCATTAAAAGACGAGATAATCGGTGCAAATTTCAGCTATATGAAATATTCTTCGCGTTATGACCAAGTATTAGATGGAGAAGAACCAAATATCTTCTCGACTCATTTCTCAGGTGGTGCATTGATGGATTTAGGTGTTTACCTTGTGTATGCAACTGTCGCTTGGTTTGGAATGCCAAAAGAAGTCCATTATTTCCCAAGAAAGATTTCTACTGGTGTGGATGGTCTTGGATGGGGAATCTTGCGTTATGATACTTTCGATGTATCGATCCAACCAGGTAAAATCGGTGATTCTTATCTGCCATCAGAGATCTATTTTGACTCAGGAACGCTAGTGATGAATGGCGTCAATGCAATCGAACAAGCAGAGTTTCATGATCGGGTACACGAAGAAATCATTGACTTAGCAGTAACAGCTGCAGAAAATCCAATGGCAGATGAAGCAGAGGATTTTGCCAATGTCATGACTCATCCGAAAGATCCAGCTTGGGGATTATTGTATGAAGAGTGGATCGAGCTAGCTAGAAATGTGAACCAAGTGATTTATGATTTAAGAAAAAATGGTGGCATCAAATTCGATGCAGATAATGAGGAAGATTTTTAATGAACGAATTTGTACAAGTATTTCCCGAAAATTGGCAGAAAAATTATGAGAATAAAGGATTTATTACACCTTCTCTTATTCAACAGGCAGTTTTTCAGCCATTAAGCAATAAACAAAGCATAGTAGCCATCTCTCCAACAGGTTCAGGTAAAACACTGGCTTATCTTTGGCCGTTACTACTAAACGTAGAACCAGGTGAAGCAAGTGCGTTGGTTATCTTTGCATCTTCTCAAGAACTAGCTATTCAAGTAGCAGATGTTGCACGTGAATGGGGAAAAGACAAAGAATTGAAAGTCCAATCTTTGGTGGGCGGAGCAAACGTTAAACGACAAATTGAAGGTTTGAAGAAAAAACCAGAAATCTTGATTGGTACACCAGGAAGAATATTGGAATTGATGAAAGCTAAAAAAATAAAAGCACATCAAGTGAAAACAATGGTATTTGATGAAGCAGACCAGCTATTTGATGCGGGGAACAGCCAAATCATTGATCAGATTCTTCATCAAGCTCCGACAGAATATCAGCTAGCCTTTTTTTCAGCAACAGCAGATCGTTCCCTTGAAAGCATTGAAAAAATCACTGGGAAAACGTTTGAGACGATCGACGTGACAGCAGAAGATGATTCTCGAAAAGGCTTGAGACATTACTTTTTACGAGTGCCAATACGAAAGAAAGATGAATATCTAAGACGTCTCACTCACATAGAAGATTTTCAAGGTCTGATTTTCTTTAATCAACTGACTGAATTAGGTGTGATGGAAGAAAAATTGCTGTATAGAGGGGTACCTGTAGGAAGCCTGGCCTCTGATCAAAACAAGCTGCTCCGAAAAGCGGCGCTGGAACAATTCAAAAAGAAAAAGATCAGCGCACTTTTGACCACAGATGTGGCGGCTAGAGGTTTAGATATTACAGGACTTCCTTATGTCGTGAATGCAGAAGTGCCGTTAAGTGAAGAAGCTTACTTGCATCGTTCTGGAAGAACTGGACGAATGGGCAATGAAGGAACAGTGATCACACTCGTACAAGATAACAATTTAAGAGATTTGAAACGACTTTTACGTCCGACAAACATAACACTTGAAGAGATTTTTCTGCACGGAGGAAAGTTACAAACGGATCAACCAATCAAAGAAGATGTAGCTACCGCAGCGAATAACAAGTATAAGAAATCTTTTCCTGGGAAAGAACAAAATCCAGAGCATAACAAAAACAAATCAAGAAAAAAAGTTAAAAATAAATCAAAAAAAGAGAGAAATAAAGGAGCAAGGCGCAAATAAGCGCCTTTTTATGCTATGATTATGAAAACGGGAACAAAATTGGTTGCCAGAGGAGGGATTATGTGAAAGAACGTCAAGAAGAGATCTTGCATCTATTGACAGAAAACCAACAAGGATTGACAGCAAGTGATGTAGCTGAGCGCTTGAATATTGATCGAAGCAATGCAAGCCGATATTTAAGCGAACTGTATAAGGCTCATCATATTGTAAAAACCGCTGGCCGACCAGTCGTTTACTCCTTGCCAACGGAAAAATCAAAATCTGATGAAGTACATGTCGACTCTTCTACGCAAGTGACTTTTGAAACGCTCGTTGGAGAAAATGATTCTTTAAAAGTCAGCATACAGCAGGCAAAAGCAGCGATTCTTTATCCGCCGCGGGGGCTACATACCATTATTTTTGGAGAAACTGGTACAGGGAAGTCGATGTTTGCGGAATGTATGTATCATTTTGCAATCGAATCTGAAATGCTTTCAGCCGATGCGCCATTTGTTTCTTTCAATTGTGCGGATTATGCTCAAAATCCCCAACTGCTCTTTGGACACATCTTTGGGATCAAAAAAGGGGCTTACACAGGAGCAGCGCAAGACAGTCCTGGTCTAATCGCCAAAGCAGACGGCGGTATATTGTTTTTAGATGAGATCCACCGTTTACCACCGGAAGGGCAGGAAATGCTGTTTACTTTCATCGATAAAGGTATCTATCGTCCACTTGGAGAAAGTGCACAAGTACATGAAGCATCAGTTCAGATCATTGGGGCAACGACTGAATCTTCAGAAAGCTTCTTGACTACCTTCAACCGACGGATCCCTATGGCTATCACCTTGCCAAACCTTGCTTCGCGTTCATTGGATGAGCGTTATGAGATCATCTCTCTTTTTATCAAACAAGAAGCGAACCGTTTGAATCAACGTATCGATATCGAAAAAGAAGCGATTCTTGCCTTCATGCTTTATGATGCGGAAGGGAATATCGGTCAAGTGAAACGAGACCTGAAATTAGTCTGTGCAAAATCTTTTTTACATTACCGAACGCATCATGAGAAAAAGCTGATTATTCGAAAAGAAGAACTTTCCCTTCAAGTACAAAAAGGACTACTGAAAATCAAGGAAATACCAGAACGCCTCGACCGATTCATGGACAGTAAGAGCCAGTATTTGACATTTGAACCAGGGTTTGCTGATGTCGTCTGGTCACAAGATCCAGAAAGAAACATGCAAGTCTACAACGATATTGAGGAAAAAGTTACTTCTCTTTCTGAAACCGGTGTGGAGAACATCGATTTGGAGATGCTCATTTCAAAAGATGTGGATGCTTATTTTCAGACATATGTCAAAGAATTGACTAAAAGTTCAATCCCAAAAGATCTTTTGCCAGATGAAATCTGGCGGTTAACCAATCAATTGTATGATGTGGCTGAAAAACGGTTAGACCGTATTTATAATGAAAAAGCTCGTTTTGCTTTTGCTTTGCATTTGCAAAGTACATTGGATCGTGTGAGAGAAGGACATATGATTGTCCATCCAGATTTGAATAATGTACGAAAAAATTTTAAGAGGGAATTCCAGGTAGCAATCGATCTTTCGACAATCATCGAAGAAGAAGAACAAGTCGAGATTCCTTTTGATGAAATTGGCTTTATCAGTATGTTTCTTTCTATCAATTTAGGAGAAAGTGAGCCCGTTAAAGAAAACAAAGTAGATGTTCTTGTACTGATGCACGGCAGACAGACCGCTTCAAGTATGTTGGAGATGGCGCAAGAACTATTAGGAACAAAAGTAGGGAAAGCTTTTAATATGCCACTGGTTATGGAAGTTCAAACAATGTATGAAGAGGTACTACAATATGTCAAAAATTATCAGGGGCATTTGACGAATGGCTTGCTTTTGTTAACAGATATGGGATCATTAAACACCTTCAGTGATTTGATTTATGAAGAGACTGGCATTCGGACGAAAGCTATCACAATGACAAGTACGATGATTGTGATAGAAGCGATACGGATGGCAAGTGTTGGAAGAAGCTTAGAAGACATCTATCAAAATATTCAGCTCTCCTTTGAATCAATCGTACGTGATCAGTTCAAAGCGGAAAAATCTGAAACTTTACAGCGTAAAAAAGCCGTCATCGTGACATGCTTTACTGGTGAGGGAGTAGCTGCCAAATTGTATCAACGGATTATGCCGGTGATTAATCAAGACAAAGTAGAACTGATCCAGATGCAGTTTTTAGAACGCGAATCATTCAAAAAACACATTGATGCCTTATTGGAAGAATACGAGATCAAAGCAATTGCAGGAACGGTTGACGTTGATTATCAAAATATCCCATTTTTTTCCGCCTATGACGTTTTTGATGATGAAAAATTGAATGTTTTAAAGCGTATAGCTGATGATGAGATTCCAACAGCTAAAATTGTTGATTCGCTTTCAGGATCATTAAGTGATGTCTTTTCTATTGATGAATTGATCCGCTCATTGCAAAAAACAGTTCAGCAGATCCAGACAGACTTGTCGATTATCGTAGAACCAGGAGTAGATACTGGAATTGTCATCCATTTAGCCTTCATGCTAGACGGATTGATCAAAAAAGAAACGCATCGGCAATTTGAGAAACTATCTATTTTCTCAAAAATTTACCGTTTGGAAATGGATATCATTCGAGCAAACTTGATGGCACTGGAACGGAAATATCAGGTAAAAATTTCAGAAGATGATATCGCGTTTCTTACACAAATGTTTCTTGAAAACAAAATAAAAAAATAAACACACTAATCATACTGTTTACACACTGGATATCAGTGTGCGCACTATATAAAAGAGCTAAAAAGCATGAAAACGCTATTTTAGCTTTTTTTTTCTTGGCATGCTTCTTGCATTATATAAAAGTGTAAAAAAATAAAAGGAGTGTTAAAAATGGCAAAAAAAACAATTATGTTAGTTTGTTCAGCAGGGATGAGTACGAGTTTATTGGTCACAAAAATGCAAAAAGCAGCGGAAGAAAAAGGAATGGAAGCCGATATTTTTGCTGTCTCTGCCTCAGATGCAGATAATAATTTAGAATCTAAGAATGTCGATGTTTTATTATTAGGCCCTCAAGTACGTTTCATGAAAGCTCAATTCGAACAAAAACTTGCGCCTAAAGGTATTCCGTTAGATGTCATCAATATGCAAGACTATGGCATGATGAATGGAGAAAAAGTACTTGCACAAGCAGAAAATCTAATGAAATAAATCAAGTATGCAGTTGGGGGATAACAACGTGGAAGATCAACAAAATCTAGAAGCCATCATGGGACTCATCATGTTTGGCGGTAATGCAAAGAGCGACGCAATGGAAGCGATTGCAGCTGCTAAAATCGGTGATTTCGAGTTAGCGGATAGAAAAATCGCTGATGCAGAAGAATCACTTATACAAGCACATCATGCACAAACAGACATGTTGACACAAGAAGCACAAGGAAATCATATGCAAGTGACGTTATTGACTGTTCATAGTCAAGATCATTTAATGACGTCTATTGCGTTTACTGATTTAGCAAAAGAAATCATCGAACTTTATCGTCGCGTATACAGCGAATAAATACAACTTCTTTTTTGAACGGAAGAAGAAAAATTTTTGAACGGATTTTTTATTTTGTTATAAAGAGAACTCTCTTTATATAAAAAACTTATAGGAGGAAGTAAAAAATGAACGGACTAACAAGTTGGATGGAGAAATACATCCTGCCGGTTGCCGCAAAAATCGGAGCGCAAAAACATTTAGTTGCTTTGCGTGATGCTTTTATCGGCACACTGCCCGCAACAATGGCGGGATCAGTCGCTGTAATGATCAATGCAATTATTCGAGATTTACCGCAACAGTTTAACAGTACCTACGCTGACAGTTTAGCAGCAGACAAAGGAATCTTTGCCGTATTGAATGTCATCATCGGAATCAATGGTTTTGTCTGGAACGGTACACTAGCAATCGCCGGATTGATTTTTGCCTTTTCTTGGGGGTATAATCTTGCCCGAGCTTATGGAGTAAATGATCTAGCTGGGGGGATCGTTGGTCTAGCTACCTTGATTCAAGGTATTTCCTTTGGTCCAGCATTATCAGCAGCATTAGATGTGAATGTCCCTTCAAATGTCGCAGATGCAATCAATAGTTCTGAGATTGGTGCAACGATTGCAGATGGCACACTGTCAGTTGGATTATGGGGTTGGCTGAAACTAGATCATTTGAATGGAAACGCTTATTTTACAGTTATGATCATGGGGGCAATTTCAGTCATTATTTTTTGTAAATTGATGCTTGCTAACATTACGATCAAAATGCCTGATTCAGTACCACCAGCAGTATCTAAAGCATTTGCAGCCATTTTACCAGCGACGATCGCTTTATACGTCATTGCTATTATCAATTATATCGTAGGTCGTGTAGCTGATGGGCAACTAATCATCGATTTGGTGCAGAAATATATTGCAGAACCATTCCTAGGATTATCCCAAGGGTTGGGAGCAGTATTGATCGTCACAGTGTTTGTTCAAGTATTCTGGTTCTTTGGTATTCATGGACCAAATGTATTGGCACCAGTGCTAGAGGGAATCTGGGGACAAGCACAACTAATCAATATTGATATTTTCCAAAAAGGTTATAACGGAAAAACTGGTACACCAGCCGTGTTAGACGCAATCGAAGATGGAAAAGCTTATATGTGGGTCCGTGGATCGTTCGATGCTTTTGCATGGTTTGGCGGATCAGGTGGAACGATCGTCTTACTGATAGCTATCTTGATTTTCTCTAAACGAGCGGATTATTTAACAGTAGCTAAATTATCCATTGGACCTGGTATTTTCAATATCAACGAGCCAGTGATGTTTGGTCTGCCAATCGTATTGAATGCCATCATGTTCATCCCATTCTTGATTGCTCCAGTAGTTGCGACAGCTATCGGTTGGTTAGCAACTTACTTTGGACTTGTAGCACCAGTTTCGCAACAAGTTACATGGGTAGTACCGCCGTTCTTATTGTCATTCTTAGCAACAGGAGCGGATTGGCGAGCACCAATCGTAACGTTGGTATGTATGGTCGTGACTTTCTTGATTTGGGCACCGTTTGTCATTTCTGCAAATAAAATGGACCCTGCCGCAGGCGAACAACAATAAGATGAATCTGAGGAGCGGGACGCTTTAAGTTTCGTTCCTCATAATGAATTTTCGAGGAGGAGCTGAAATGATTTCAATTGCCAGTGCAATGCAACAAGATGCAATCAAAGAATTGTTAGAAGGATACAATGAAGAAGGAATGACATTTACGTTTAAAGAAAAACAAGGAATCAAAATGTTCTTTGAAACAAGTGCAGAAGATCCGGAAGCTGCGGCTAAAAAAGCAAAGGAACTAATCAAAGCACAGCCTTGGGGAACAGTCCTTTATTTTCAGTCAACAGCTGTTTAAGAAAATGGTTCAAAAAGATAGGATGGTTGATATGATAAAAAACGGTTTATTTTTATGTAGTATTGGTTCTTTGATCGTGTTGTATAGTTTGAATCCACATTCGCAAAGGTATGATTTGTATAGTATGGTCACGGGTCTTTTCCTAACAGGATTAGGAATCTACTTCTTCATGAAGGGGAAAAAAAGAGAAGAAGCAAAGGAGAAAAATAACTAATGGAAATCACAAAAAAATTAAATATTCCAGCGTCGTTTTTTTACGATAAAGTTATGGATTCTGTTGTTTTCGATGTACGTAAAGCGACCGGCAAATCAGTGACCAGAAAACAGCTGAAAAATTTGGAGTACGTCAAACAATTCTCGCAAAATAACCGGGCTCGTATAAAAATCGAAGAAGTCATTGAAAACCAGTCTTATAAGTTTCGTACATCGACAACGAAGAATGAATTCGTTGTTCATTATCAAATCAAACCAGTAGACGATTCGACCTGTGAGGTTCATTACACAGAAAAAATGGAGTCTTATGGCATGCTTCAAAAGTTGAATGATATGCTTTTAGGAACGATCTTGATGTACTTTAAGCGGAGACGTTTCAAAAAAATGCTAGAGATGATCGAAGCAACGTATTAAACCAGTAAAAAAATGGTACTATTTAGTTATTGAAAAATGAAGTAAGCTAGAAGAGATTTTTCAGAGGAAGCGAGGTCTTTCCTGAGATTCCTCACTAGCTTTTTTGTAGGAAGGGGCAGCAAAATGACAAAACAAGTAAGAGAGCTAGGGGGATCTTCGATTGAGGAAATGTTTGCTTTAGCCACATATGCATTTAATGGGGCAGATACACCTGAAAGGAGAGAACGTTTTCGTACACTTGCGGAGAATTCCTGGAATTACGGTTTTTTTGATGAGGAGGATCGGCTAACAAGTCAAGTCATGGCGACTCCTTTTCCAGTGAATTTTTACGGACAAGAGTATTTAATGGCCGGTATTGGCTATGTTGCTTCTTATCCTGAAGCAAGGGGACAAGGCGGAATCAATCAGATCATGGAAAAGATCCTTGAAGATTGCCGTGATCGTAAAGTAAGCTTATCTTATCTGGCGCCATTCTCCTATCCCTTCTATCGGCGCTATGGCTATGAACAATCGTTTGATAAAATCAGGTATCAACTAAACAGTCGTGACGTGCCGTTTACCAAAAAAAAATCTGGCAAGATGAAGCGTATGAATTTCGAAGATGCAAAAGCTGCTATCAAACGAATTTATGAACAGATGCCTGAAAACCAACGAGCTGGTCTGAAGCGCGAAGACTGGTGGTATACGTATAAATTCAAGCAAAAAGGTAATTATCAGTTTGCTTTGTATTTTGATGAGGCTGGGGAAGCAACGGGCTATGTCGTTTACCAGCTTGCAGCGTCTTCCTTTATTATTGTGGAATGGGGATTTTTGAATCATGATGCCTTTTGCAGCCTTGTCCGCTTTGTAAGTTCCCATAACGGTGCTTTTGAAACATTTGAATATTCATGTGGCTACGGTGGCAATGATCAAAATTATCTATTAGCAAATCCATTTGCTTCTGTAACGATCACACCTTATATGATGGCGAGGATCGTAGATATTTCTTTGTTTTTGGAAAAATATCCATTTAGAAAGAAACAAGCTGCCTTTGCCCTTCAGATAGAAGAAGATCAGTATGCAAAATGGAATGAAGGAATCGTGGAAGTAACGATCAAAAATGGAAAAAACCATCTCTCAAAAGTAGAACAAACAGCATTACCGATCGTTCGCGGAAATATCCAACATATCACACAGCTATTATTAGGATATCGTAAAGTTGAAGAGCTGGTATTCCAAGAGAGGATACAGGTGGCAAAAGAATATGAAGAAACGTTAAGCTCGATCTTGCCACAGCAACAGCCAATCCTTAATGACTATTTTTGATAAAAAAAGGGTGATGACAATATTTTTGTCACCACCCTTTTGTTTTTTCGTTTGGCATTTGAAGGAAAATGTTAAAGTAAATCCTCTTTTTTCGTAAATTTGAATTTTTTGTTTTCTTTTGTTTTAGGGTTTTCTTTTTTGTGGTCTTGGATTGCTTCTTTCGTAATCTTTTCCCGATTTTTTTTAGATGAATCTAAGCGTTCGGCATATACTTTTTCTTTTGGCTTATCATTCATTGGAAAGAACCTCCCTGTATTATTTCATTCTACTCCTAGTTTATCATCTGTTAAGAGCTAGTGGAAACGATTTGCCTAACTTACAAGCTGATTTTTTTAGCAGATAAGCTTGCAAGTAAAAAACAAACAAGCTACAATTGATTTATTGAAATTGTTCCTGTAGCTCAGTAGGATAGAGCAATCGCCTCCTAAGCGATAGGTCGCTGGTTCAATTCCAGTCAGGAACGTACAAATAACCCCTGTATCCTTTGTGATACAGGTTTTTTTATTTTAAAACAACGAAAATTAAATATTTTATAATTAAAAAAACTTCATTTTTTATTGATATAAGGGTATAATTTTTATTGAAGGAAGGTGATAAAAAAACATTTTCATTAAAACGGAAAGTAAAAAATAAAAATGAAAGAGGGAGAAAAATTAAAAAAATGGATTCTTAGCGCTACATTGATTATTTTACTTAGGGCTTTCGCAGATGTAAGGGTAATAGAACAAAGTGGTTTTACTGGTAGGCGCGTAGCTTTTCCAATGCTATGAAGCTAGAGCCTTTCTAGTGGGCATAAGTATGTTTGACTTCTTATGCTAATCTGGACACATAATGTACAGGCGCACTACATAGAGAATCACGATAGAGAATCACGAAAGTGGGATAGTACTAAGTATAGTTGATACAAACAGCACTTCACAGCTATAATAATTGGAAAGTCAGAAGTTTTTTGTTCGATTTGAAATACCTAGTTAGTTTGAATACGTACATAAAGAATCTTCTTATTTAGCACTTAATAAAAAATATAAAAAACATTTAAAAGAGAAATCAAAGGTTTTCTCAATCTTTGATAAAAAAGGAGGAAGTAGAAAATGAAAAAAGCAAAATTGATACTTAGCACAATCGTCTTGACATCTTTAAGTAGTGGGTTTTTAGGGAGTGGGACGGTGGATGCCAGTGCATATAATAATAAAGTTGTTTCACTTCGAGCTGCTAGTGACACAACGCTTACTGTGTCACGCATACCTTATAATCCTATTCTATATTTTGAAATTTCAATGGAAAATTATAATCAATCTGACTCAACCCAACGTTGGGTAATGGAGTACAATGCAAATACCGGTGGTTATTATATCCGGGAGCAGATTCCGGGAAGTGTGTATCCTACACAATATATTTGGTGGAATAGCAGGGCAGGAAGCCTTTTGGACTTCTCGAGTAACAAAGAGAATGTAGGGACTCTGTGGAAGTTACATTCAGCCGGACAGAATTCGTTGGGAAATATATTTTTTATAGAAAATATGTCAAACGGAAACTATATGAGTTGGACCAGAGGAGGTCATACTGATCGGGCGTTGATGTCTTCTGCATTTGATTGGAATCGTGAGCAAAGATTCATTGTGCAAGTTGAAGGAGAAGTTTAAAAGATAAAATAGAAGTACACTAATACATTCAATCTTTTTGACTTATATCTAGAGAGTGGGGCAATAATCAGATTTTTTTCTGACTATTGTCCCACTCTCTTTTTTATATGTTTTTTTTTATTTTATTTGTGCTAACAAGATTTTGCTCAAGCCCAATCTCCATTACGGAAAATCGGTACTGTAGAACCGTCTTCGCGGATTCCATCGATATCCATCTTGTCAGATCCTACCATGAAATCTACGTGGGTTTGACTTCTATTCAAACCAGCTTCTGCTAATTCTTCGTCGGACATTTCTGTACCGCCTTTCACACTGAAGGCATAAGCAGACCCTAAGGCTAAATGGTTCGATGCGTTTTCATCAAATAATGTATTGAAGAAAATGATACCAGATTGAGAAATAGGGGAAGGGTCGGGAACAAGTGCCACTTCTCCTAGACGACGCGCACCTTCATCGGTATCAAGCAATTTTGCTAAGACATCTTCGCCTTGTTCGGCAGAAAAGTCAACTACTTTTCCATCTTTGAAAGTAAATTTCATACCAGAGATGATCGTACCAGCATAACTTAGCGGTTTTGTGCTTGAAATATACCCATCTACTCGATGACTGTCAGGTGCGGTGAACACTTCTTCTGTTGGCATATTTGCCATGAATTTTTCCCCTCGAGCATTGTAGCTTCCAGCACCTTCCCAAAGATGGTTTTTAGGCAATCCAATGATGATATCCGTACCAGGAGCAGTGTAGTGCAGGGCAGAAAATTGTTCTTGATTCAATTCTTCTGCTTTTTTTGCTAATTTCTCATCGTGTTTTTTCCATGCTAAAACAGGGTCTTCTTCGTAGACACGAGTTGTTTTGAAAATTTGATCCCATAATGCATCAACTTGTTCTTCTTCTGGCAGATCTGGAAAAACTTTTGCTGCCCATTGTTTACCAGCAGCAGCTACAACAGTCCAACTGACTTTATTTGCCTGAGTTGCCTTGCGCAAATTCATTAGTGCTTTACCGGCAGCTGCTTGATAAGATGCTACTCGTTGGCTGTCTACACCGGCAAACGCATCAGGGTCGGCAGAAACGACACTGATCCTGCTTGCTCCTTTTTCAAGCCATTCATCCGCTTGATCGATTTTAGATTGTGGTACATTCTCAATACGATCTGTTGCTGCATGTAAAAGAAATTCTCTTTGAATCTGATCATCCGTCCATTGAACGATGACTTCAGCAGCTCCTAATTTGTAAGCTTCTTGTGTGATCAAGCGAGCAAGGGGTGCTTGGTCCACACTGATCTGTAAAACGACTGTGTGACCTTTTTCTGTGGCCACGCCAGTTTCTGCAATTAAGCGTGCATATTTTTTTAGAAGTTCATTAAAATCGGATAACATAATAAAAATTCCTCCTCACCATTTTTTCTGGTAACTATTAGCATGATACCATTTAATCATGATTCAAACAATGTAGCTTTAAATAAAAAAAGGAGGTTATTTTTTTATGGTTGCGTTTCACATTCTATGACACGACTTGCTATTTTAGCTTGTGAAGAAAATCGAAAACTAATTTTGCATATCAAAAAAAACATGTTACAATAAAATTAATCAATGGTGGAAGCGTTATAAAAAAATTGAGGAGATTAAAAAAATATGGCAAGAAAAAAGACGATTACTAAAGAACAGATTTTGGCAGCTGCTTATGAAGTAGCTGCCACCGAGGGATTTACACGATTTACTGCGAGAAACATCGCGAACAAAATGAATTGTTCCACGCAGCCGATCTATCTTGAGTTCAAGAATATGGATGATTTGAGACAAGCACTTTTTGAACAAATCTATGATTATTTGCAATATGAAGTGTTTCCAGTTGAGCATACAGGGAATACGATTATCGATCTTGCTTTTAATTATATCCATTTTGCAAGAAGAGAGAAGAAGTTGTATCGTTCACTGTACTTAGAAGAATATGGTGGAGGAAAAGAGATGCAAAATTTCTCTTATACTTACTTTGTGAATACAGTGAAACGGGACCCAACCTATGCGGATCTTTCAGAAGAGCAGATCGAATCCTTGCATAACGGTACATGGATCATAGCTACCGGGATTGCAGCTTTGATGTCTTCAAGCATTATCCATCCAACTGATGAGCAGATTGAAAAAATGATTCAAGACAGCATTGATGCAATCTTGAATCTCAAAGAACCAATCGAAATCGATTGAATATACTCAAGAGTTTCACAAATCAGTAGATAACAAGAGATGTGTCAACATAAGGAAAATTTCGTTTTTCTTACAGCGTATACATTTTTAACTCCCGAAGAACTCTTCCATAAATACAATAAAAGAGCCGTCTAGATTGATTCAATCTGGACGGCTCTTTTATATCTCAAGCATATTAAAGTTTTGCGACTAATTCTTTAGCGAAAGCTTCTAGATTCTCGATATCTTCTTCCTCAGCATTTAAGTCTACTTTTACATTTTCTGCGCCTTTTGATGCGCCTGTTTTTCCAAAAGCAGCATCGAAGTCATCCACTGATTTACAGAATTCATCGTAAAAAGTATCACCAGATCCGCAGACGCCGTAGATTTTTCCTGATAGATCCAACTCTTGCAAGTCTTCATAAAAATCTACAATCTCATCAGGAAGATCGCCATCATCGTATGTATAAGTAGCTACGACGCAAATATCTGCCTCCTCGAATTCATCTGCATCTACTTGGGTACATTCGTTGATTTCGACTTCGATATCCATATTTTCAAATGCTTCTGCAACAATATCGGCGATTTCTTCAGTATTTCCTGTCATGCTAGCATATACGATTTTTGCTAAAGCCATGATGTGCCTCCTTGTTTAAAATTATTTAACAATTATGAATTATACCAAAACATCGTTGAAAAGAAAATAAAACCTAGAGACATATGGGAAATGTCATTTGGCTAAATGTATGCCGCTATGTTAAAATGAGAGAGATTTGTAAAAAGGAGACGAAAATATGATTACTTTAAAATCAGCACGTGAAATTGAAATGATGGCAGAATCTGGCGCTTTATTGGCAGATGTACATAAAAATCTGCGTGATTTTATCAAACCAGGCATAACAAGTTGGGATATTGAGGTATTTGTCAGAAACTATATCGAGAGTCATGGAGGAATCGCTGCGCAAATTGGCTTCGAAGGGTATGAATATGCGACTTGTATCAGTATCAATGACGAAATTTGTCATGGATTTCCTCGGAAAAAACCTTTGAAAAGCGGCGATTTGGTAAAAGTCGATATGTGTATCGATTTGAAAGGCGGCATTTCCGATTCTTGTTGGGCTTATGTAGTGGGAGAATCTACACCTGAGATCGACCGATTGATGGAAGTAACGAAGAAAGCATTGTACATCGGTATTGAGCAAGCACAAGTAGGAAATCGAATCGGCGACATCGGTCATGCGATCCAAACGTATGTAGAAGGTGAAAATCTAGCAATCGTCCGTGATTTTATTGGTCATGGCGTTGGTCCTACGATCCATGAAGAACCAGCCGTTCCTCATTACGGAGAAGCTGGAAAAGGTTTGCGATTGAAAGAAGGTATGGTCATCACGATCGAGCCTATGGTCAATACCGGAACTTGGAAAATGAAAATGGATCCTAATGGCTGGACTGCTTATACAAGAGACGGCGGACTATCTTGCCAATATGAACATACATTGGCTATTACTAAAGATGGCCCTAGAATCTTGACATCACAAGGAGAAGAAGGTACCTATTGATCCAGCCAATCAATAGGTACGGGAGAGGTACATGAAAGTTTGGAACAAAATAAAACAAAATGAAAATCTGATGCGCTTTATCGAGACGACTCAAAAGCGCATTACTGATTCAGAAATGAGTACGACCTCGGTTGTCGTTGCTTATTATTTACTCTTGTCTTTATTTCCATTGATTATTGCTTTTGGTAATATTTTGCCGTTTCTCCACATCGATCAAGAGACTGTACTGACCTATTTACGAGAAGTGATTCCTGAGACCGTTTACCAGTTTATTGGTCCTGCAATCAAGGACCTTTTGACACAAAGTTCAGGCGGTTTGTTATCCGTTTCTGCTTTGGCGGCCTTGTGGTCTGCCAGTCAAAGTATCAACGCTTTACAAATTGCGATGAATAAAGCGTATGGCGTAGAAAATAGAAAAAATTTTTTGATCGTTCGCTTCTTCTCGCTGATCGTAATCGTCTTGTTCATGATTGCCATTAGTGGAGTAACTATCGTTCTTGGTTTAGGACAGCTGATTTTAGATGCGATTCAACCGATTGTACAAATACCTGTGAACTTTATTGATCAGTTCCAAACGTTGAAATGGCCAATCACATTGGTGGCTTTATTTGTCATCATGTTCTTGATTTATTTAATTGTCCCTAATGCTCAATTGAAGTTGAAGACGATTATTCCAGGTACGATCTTCGCTACTGTCGGCTGGATGCTGTTATCACAAGTGTTTAGTATCTATGCCAGATATTTTGCAACGAGGATCAGCGGTTATCAGATCATAGGAAGTTTTATTGTCCTCATGCTTTGGCTTAATTTTGCTGCTACGATCATCATTTTGGGCGGAATCATCAATGCAGTTGTTCAAGAATACGTGACGGGACATCAAATCAAAAAACGTCGAGATCCAAGCCGAAAATGGTTCAATAAATTGAAAGCTAAATTTTCTCATAAAAAAAAGTAGAAACAAGAGTTCTTATTGTAAATTTATATCAGTAATTTATAATAATTGTGACTCTTAATTAAAGTAGGTGCCCATATGCTTGTTTCTTTTAGTATGGTTATAAGATTTTTTCTGACAATTTTATTATCACTGATATTAACACCTGTATTTAAAATCATTTCAGTACAAACGGGTATGGTCGACAAACCAAATGAAAGAAGGATAAACAAAGTTCCAATGCCTTCCGCAGGCGGACTGCCCATTTTTATTTCATTTGTTATATCGACTTTATTCTTATTCCGTAAAATCATTCCACAATCGTATATTGTGCCCATCTTGCTCGCTTCTTTGGTGATCATCGTTACAGGAGTACTCGATGACAAATTTGAGCTGACGCCTAAACAAAAGAGTGTAGGGATCTTGCTTGCCTCTCTTATTATTTATTTTGTAGCAGATATACGTATTGATTCCTTTACGCTTCCTTTTATTGGCTATATCCAATTAGGATGGCTTAGTTTCCCTGTAACGATTTTTTGGATCTTCGGTATCACGAACGCAATCAATCTGATTGACGGTTTAGATGGGCTAGCGGCAGGGATTTCATTGATTGGTTTAATCACGATAGGAATCATTGGGTATTTTTTCCTTCATGCTTCCACAGTGTACATCCCGGTCGTTATTTTCTGTCTTGTAGCAAGCATTATCGGATTTTTCCCGTACAATTTTTATCCGGCAAAGATTTATTTAGGCGATACAGGAGCGTTATTCTTAGGGTTCATGATGGCCGTCCTTTCACTACAAGGGCTGAAGAACGTAACTTTTGTTTCGTCAATTTCTCTACTGATCGTCATGGGCGTTCCGGTAACAGATACGTTTTTTGCTATCATTAGAAGAAAAGCAAACCGTGTTTCTTTTTCTACAGCAGATAAAAAACATCTTCATCACCGACTAATCAGTTTAGGATTTACTCATAAAGGTGCCGTCCTGACGATTTATGCGATGGCTTTGATGTTTTCTTTCACAGCTATGGTCATGAATTATACTGGAAGAATCGGAACGATTGTATTGATTATTGCTATGCTATTTGCTGCAATTTTATTATTTGAATTGATTGGTCTGATTAACGAGAAACATCAGTTCATTTTAAAAACATTGCGATTTTTAGGGAATAAAGAGTATCGTACGCAAGTAAAACAGAAATATTTGAAGAAATGGAACCGTCATATAGATGAATAACAAATTAAACCAGCCAATTCTTATTAGTATTGTAACGGCGAACAGTGATAAGATTTTTCGGACACTAGATAATTTTATTTCAACTGTAAAAGATGAAACAGCGATAAAAATTCGGATTTTTGACAACAATTCCCTTCCGGAATATAAAAGCAGACTAAAAGAATATGTGACATATCCGTATATCGAAATCTATTTTCATGATGAAAATTCCGGATTTGGTTATGGACATAATCACAATCTGCTGAACAGCGATTGCCACTATGGCATTATTTGTAATCCAGATATTTTAGTGGATGAAGAAACAGTTACAGCATTGGTGTTGTTACTGAAAGAACATCCCGAATGCGCGATGTTAGCACCTAAGATTCTTAATGAAGATGGGACCACTCAGCACCTCATCCGTGAGCGGCTGGCTGTTTTTGATTATGTTTTGCGCTTTGTGCCTTTCAAATGGGTCAAAAAAAGGTTTGATAAACGGCTGGCTGTCTTTGAATGCCGTGGCTTGCCCACTGATGTTGATAGTTATGTGCGAATGATCTCGGGCAGTTTTATGGTAGCTGATATTGATAAATTTAAAGAGATAAGGGGATTTGATGAGCGTTTCTTCATGTACTTTGAAGATAATGACTTGTGTTTGAGTTTTGAAAAAGCAGGTTACAAATTATTGTACACACCCTTTTATGCAGTCGTCCATTTTTATGGAAAGGGTGCACATCGAAATGCAAAACTTTTTCGTGTGTTTTTGACTTCTATGATGAAATTTTTCAATAAGTGGGGGTGGCGTTTTTTCTGATGAAACCAGAAATAGTAGTAGTAGTCGTGCTCTATCAGCAACTATTCAGCCAATCTCCAACTTATGGACCATTAAGCAAAGCACTTAGCGAAAAGCATATTCAGCTTATTATTTACGATAATAGTCCTCAAAGACAGCAAAATGAGCTGTTTGAAAAAGAAAACACCATTTACTATCATGATCCACAAAACCCTGGATTAGCGGCGGCTTATAATTATGCGTTGTCTCAAGCAAATGAAAGAACACGTTGTATCGTTACATTGGATCAGGATACGAGGCTAGTCGACGACTATTTTGAAATCTTGCGTAAAGTAGCTTTTACAGATGAATGTGTTGCTGCAGTTCCGATGATTTTTTCTGGGGGACGGCAAGTTTCTCCCGTCTATTCGAATCATTATATCAATCGTACAGCACATGCAGTAGAAGTAGACGGTACGACAGCTGAAAGAATCATGGCAATCAATTCAGGTGTGGCATGGTCTGTCAAATTTCTAAAAAAGATTGGCGGGTTTAATCCTGCTTTTTCTTTAGATTTTTTGGACCATTGGCTGTTTTGGAAAGTGAATCAGTTGGGAAAAACGGTGGAGATACTACCAGTACGACTGGAACATGATCTTTCGGTATTAGACTATGAAAAAGTTTCAAGCAATAGATACCGTTCTATTTTACAAGCAGAAAATCGATTTTATCATGAATATGATCAAAGACATTTATCCAGTCACCGACAACAATTATTGTTAAGAACAGTTAAACAGTTTTTGACCGTCAAAAACCGGCATATCTGGCGGATGACTTTGCGCTCATATGTTAAGAATTGGAAGGTGTGAATTCGTGCGTTCGGTTTGTATAGCTACCTTTAATGGGGGCAGATATTTAAGAGAGCAGTTGGATAGTATTTTATCTCAGCTTTCAGCAGAAGATGAAGTGATCATTTCTGATGATGGGTCAGTAGATGATACATGGGATATATTGACTGAATACGCAGAAAAAGATAGACGGATAAAGCTTTTTTCAGGACCTCGTCAAGGGTTGATCGCTAATTTTGGCTATGCGATCCAGCAGACGAAAGGAGAGCTAATCTTTTTGGCAGATCAAGATGATGTTTGGTTAGAGACAAAAGTGAAAAAAATCACTGACTATTTTGAACAGCATCCGGATCAATTAGTAGTCGTTTCAGATTTGATCATTGTGAACAGTAAGCTGCAAGAGATCCATGCTTCCTATTTTTCATTCCGAAATTCCAAAGAAGGATGGGTCAATAATGTGATACGAAGTCATTATATTGGTGCAGGTATGGCTTTTCGCTCTTCGTTGAAATCCGATATTTTGCCGATTCCGTCAGAAGTGCCTATGCATGACATGTGGATCGGTTTGTTGGGAGGAAGGAAGACTGGGTTTCTGAGAGAACCTTTGACACTGTATCGAAGACATGATTTAAATGCGAGTGAGATTGAAACGCATTCTAAATTACGCCAAAAAATTTCCTGGCGTGTTCATCTGATTACGGCGTTGATCAAACGAAAATGGTTTAAACGTTGATAAAAGATGTTTAAATCCTTAATATTTCCATGACAAATATAACGATTGATGAGATAATAGCAAAGTGAAATTTGAAATCAAAAAGGAGAGCATATATCCATGAAGGGAATCATTCTTGCTGGGGGCAGCGGAACACGTCTGTACCCTTTAACAAAGGCAACATCGAAACAATTGATGCCGATTTATGACAAACCAATGATTTATTATCCAATGTCTACTCTGATGTTGGCGGGAATCAAAGAAATTCTGATTATTTCAACGCCACAAGATACACCACGTTTCAAGGAATTATTTGGAAACGGAAATGATTTAGGACTGCAGATCGAATATGCAGTACAAGAAAGTCCAGATGGTTTGGCACAAGCGTTTATCATTGGAGAAGAATTTATTGGAGATGATAGTGTCTGCTTGGTATTAGGGGACAATATTTACTATGGTGGCGGTCTGTCTAAAATGTTGCAACGAGCAGCTTCAAAAGATGCAGGCGCGACAGTATTTGGCTATCATGTCAATGATCCAGAACGCTTTGGTGTAGTAGAATTTGATGAGAATATGCAAGCTTTGTCGATTGAAGAAAAGCCTGCTCAGCCAAAATCAAATTACGCAGTAACTGGCCTTTATTTTTATGACAATGAGGTGATTTCTATTGCTAAAGGAATCAAACCGTCAGAACGTGGAGAACTAGAAATCACAGATGTCAATAAAGCATATTTGGATAAAGGAAAATTATCTGTAGAACTTATGGGACGCGGATTTGCTTGGCTTGATACAGGAACACATGAATCATTGCTTGAAGCATCTACCTTTATCGAAACGATTGAAAAACGTCAGAATTTAAAAGTGGCTTGTTTGGAAGAAATTGCTTACCGTATGGGCTACATTGATAAAGAACAACTGCTAGCCCTTGCACAGCCTTTGAAAAAAAATCAATACGGTCAATATTTATTGAATTTGGCCGCTGAATAAGGAGTTCCTACAGATGAAAGTAACAGATACAAAATTAACAGATGTAAAAATCGTGGAAATGGATGTCTTTGGCGACCATCGCGGTTTTTTTACAGAAAGCTATTCAAAAGCAAAATTTGCAGAACATGGATTAGATTATGACTTTGTTCAAGACAATCATTCGTTATCTGCTGAAGCTGGTGTTCTTCGCGGGCTTCATTTCCAAAAAGGAGAAGCTGCACAGACAAAATTGATTCGTGTGGTTACTGGAGCAGTTTTAGACGTAGTAGTGGACATCCGCAAAGGCAGCCCGACTTATGGTCAATGGGACGGATTTATCTTATCTGAACATAATCATCGTCAGTTGCTTGTACCTAAAGGATATGCACATGGATTCGTTACTTTGACACCAAACGTGAACTTCCTTTACAAGTGTGATAATTACTATAATGCAGAAGCAGATGGAGGCATCGCATTTGATGATCCAGATTTAGCGATTGATTGGCCAATTGATCCATCAAGAGCGATTATGTCGGAAAAAGATCACCGTCATCCGACATTAAAAGAATTTGAAGCAGAAAATCCATTTGTTTACGGAGAAATCTAAGAATTAAGGAGAAATTTTCTTATGAAAAACATCATTGTTACCGGAGGTGCCGGATTCATCGGCTCTAATTTCGTTCATTACGTGGTAAACAATCATCCAGAAGTGCATGTCACTGTTTTGGATAAACTGACTTATGCAGGAAACAAAGAGAACTTGGCTGGACTTCCTAGCGATCGCGTAGAATTGGTCGTAGGAGATGTTGCAGAAGCAGAATTAGTGGACCGTCTAGTAAAAGAAGCGGACGCAGTTGTTCATTACGCGGCAGAATCCCATAACGATAATTCATTAAAAGATCCTTTCCCATTTGTACAAACGAATATCATTGGTACGTATACACTTTTAGAAGCTTGCCGCAAGTATGATGTACGCTATCATCACGTATCTACTGACGAGGTTTACGGCGATCTTCCATTACGTGAAGACCTACCGGGACATGGAGAAGGCGAAGGAGAAAAATTCACTGCCGAAACACCATATAATCCTTCAAGCCCATATTCTTCTACAAAAGCTGGTTCAGATCTGTTAGTAAAAGCGTGGGTACGCTCTTTTGGCTTACGTGCAACTATTTCAAATTGTTCAAACAACTATGGTCCTTACCAGCATATTGAAAAATTTATACCTCGCCAAGTAACGAATATTTTAAGCGGTATTCGTCCAAAATTATATGGTGAAGGGAAAAATGTTCGTGACTGGATCCATACAAATGATCATTCTTCAGCAGTGTGGTTGATTTTGACAAAAGGCAGAATTGGCGAAACCTATCTGATCGGTGCGGACGGCGAAGAAGATAATAAGACTGTGATGGAATTGATCTTAGAAATGATGGGTCAACCAAAAGACGCATACGACCATGTAAACGACCGTGCAGGGCACGATTTGCGTTATGCAATCGATTCTACAAAATTGCGAGAAGAGCTAGGTTGGCAGCCTGAGTTTACGAACTTCCGTGATGGGTTGGCTGACACGATCAAATGGTACGAAGAACATGAAGACTGGTGGAAAAAAGAAAAAGAGGCCGTTGAAGCAGCATATGCCAAAAATGGACAATAATACAGAGAAAATTTCACTGTATTAATGGAAAAACACATGTGAGGCAGGCGCTCGCCTGTCTCTTTTTTAAAATAAAAATCAAGGAGCGGATAACCATATGTTTTTATTAACTGGAGGAAATGGACAATTAGGTACAGAATTGCGCCATTTATTAGATGAAAAAAATCTGCCATATGTTTCAACAGATGCAAAAGACTTGGATATCACAGATGCTGAGAAAACAATGGCTTATATTACAGAATTAAAACCGGATGTTATTTTCCATTGCGCAGCTTACACAGCAGTAGATAAAGCAGAAGAAGAAGCAAAAGAATTAGATGAGAAAATCAATGTCGATGGCACAAGAAATGTAGCGCTTGCAGCAAAAGCTGTGAATGCTCAATTCGTCTATATCAGCACAGACTATGTCTTCGATGGAAAAAACAAAAATGTAGAGTACGAAGTAGATGACCAAACGAATCCACTAAATGAATATGGTCGTACGAAATTATTAGGTGAAAAAGCAGTAGAAGAGATTTTAGAAGACTATTATATCATACGAACTTCTTGGGTTTTCGGGATTTATGGACACAATTTCGTCTTCACGATGCAACGCCTAGCGGAAACCCGCGACAAACTGACTGTAGTAAATGACCAGTTCGGGCGACCAACTTGGACACGTACTTTGGCAGAATTTATGGTATATGTTATCGAAGAAAAAGCACCATTCGGTATTTATCATTTGTCGAACGAAAATAGCTGTTCTTGGTATGAATTTGCCAAAGAAATATTGAAAGATACAGATGTGGAAGTAGCGCCTGTTACATCGGAAGAATTTCCACAAAAAGCAACACGTCCGCAGTATTCAGTCATGAGCCTGAAAAAGACAGAAGCGTTAGGATTTGCCATACCAACTTGGCAAGAAGCACTTGCGCAAATGCTGGAAGCTGCCAAAAAAATGAATAAGTAATTTCCTTTTTATCAAATAGAATTTGGAGCATGATATGGAAAAACAAACAAGAAGTGCACGACGAAAAGAAAAACCAAAAGCGAATCAGGCAGATTCGAATTTGGTGCTTGACCTGTTTCTAAAACTCCGATACCTTATTGGTGTTTTAGTCATCGTGGTCATTGTTACTTTTAATTTAAACGGAAGTTCACTTGGTGTTTGGGATAAATATGTGTCGCAAAGAGACGATGGGAAAAAAACTGATGTGATTTTTGGACAGAATCGGGAAGTGCGGTCAGATGAATGGCTGGTGCAGACACCTTTTTACCTCTCACAAGCTGAAGAGGACTTTCCGTTGGTGAACGAAGATTATTCATTGAACGGACAAAACATGATCATTGCGTATAATTCTCCTGTAAAGGATATTACGGTTATCGGAAAACCATTCAACTGGGGATTCTTTTTTCTCGGAAGAGATCGAGGCCTTTCCTTTTATTGGGCGATGAAATTAGTCGTCATGGTCTTGCTTGGATTCGAAGTACTGATGATATTAACGAAGAGAAAAAAAGCATTATCGCTGATTGGTGCATTTGCGCTGACATTTTCTCCCGCAGTCCAGTGGTGGTTCATGCAGCATGTGGGCGATTTGATTTTCTTTACTTTGGGATTGATGACTGCTTTTTATCATTATTTCTACAATCATGATAAAAAATGGCTGCGAACGTTGATGATGCTTTTGGTGGTTATTTTCGGTATTGGGTTTATTTTAGTGATTTACCCAGCCCATCAAGTGATGCTGGCGTACTTGCTGATTTTTTATTTTGTTGGCCTGCTTATTTACTACAGCAAGAAAATTTCTTGGGATCTGTTGGATGTAGTGTTGATTGGAGGGGCAGTTTTATTTATTGGCGGAGTCATGGTTCATTTCTGGCTGACGTCAAAAGACGCATTGTTAGCTTCTTTGAATACCTTATATCCAGGAAAACGAGTCAGTACCGGTGGAAAGTGGACGATTGGCGAATTTTTTTCTTTCCTGACAAACTGGAAAATTCCTTTTGAAGACATCAACTATTCGAATAACTCTGAAGTGGCTTTGTTCTATCACTTCTTTCCAACTGTATTCCTAGCCAGTCCATTTGTGTTATTTGGCAAAAAAGATAGTGAACAAAAGTTATTGGGACGTATTTTGATGATTTTTTGTCTGTTTTCTATCTTTTGGATTACCGTTGGATTGCCAAAATGGCTAGCAGAAATTACTCTGCTGTCTTATGTTCCTCCTTTAAGAGCCATCCTTACTTTTAGTTTTGCGGCTTGCCTATTATCAATTTGGTTCATCGCTTATATTTGGAGAGAAGATGTTATTCCTATTTGGTATAAATTCATTTTACTGGCAGTAAACGCATGGTCTTATTTCTATGCAATTACTCATTCGAAGATGGATAATTATTTTTCAGATTTCGAAACCATCGCAGTTGCTGTGTTGGGAACAGTGATTTTAGCTTTTGCATTATTTGGCTGGAGACGCTTGTTTTATCTTGCTTTTGCCGCCGTGATCATCGCATCTGGTTTCTTTGTCAATCCAGTCGTAGAAGGTACTGGAGCGATTTTTGAAAAAACACTGGCAAAAGAAATCCGAAAAATCGATCAACAAGACCCTGGCAAAGTCTGGTTGACTGAAGATGAACTGTATAATTTCACCCCAACTTTGGGCGTGAAATCTTTCAATACAGTCCGCTTTTATCCAGATATGGCTGCATGGAAGAAAATCGATCCAAAAGAAGAATATGAGAAGTATTATAATCGGTATGCTCACACAAGAGCTTTTATCGCTAAGGAAGATACAAAGTTCATTTTAGATCGTCCAGATATGTTCTCGGTCACGTTGAATTTTGAAGACGCAGAAAAGTTAGGGATCAACTATGTAATCAGTAAGCGACCGTTAACTGATTACAATCAGTTATATGAAGCTCAATTCACACAACTATATGGACCGGATAAAGATGGTTATATGATTTTTAAAGTAGAATATCCCGATTATCCAGTTGTACCACAAACACAAACTCAGGAAAATCAGCTAGTCTTACAGTAATGGGCTAGCTGAGAATAACCCTGAAGTATTATTAGAAAGGAGAGTGGAGATAATTCAAGCAATCGTACAAAAATTTGTCAACAAAATGAGTGCTGGTTTCTTGCTTTTGCTGCTGACGCTGGTCTTTTCTGTTTGGACAGCAGGATTAAGCTTCCCAGCCACTTTGTTTATATATAACAACAGTTCGCTACTTATCACTTTTAGTGTGGCTATTTTGCTCATTTTAAATGTTTATAAAGCAAAAGGCGTCGATTTTCTTTATTTAGGTGTTGCGCTTGCACTTTTCATTTTCTTTTCTTATTTTCGGGAATTAAGAAATGAGTCTTTATTTGGAGATTTACTGTTTCCTTTGATTATTTTATTTTGTTTAGTAATTAAATGGATTGAGTGGACAAAATGGGATCGCGGGATTTATCTGCTTGTCTTTACGGTCTTCCTCGGAATCACGTTATATCGTGTATTTACAGAGATCCAAGTACCAGAAGGACAAAGCATCTGGGCTCCAGGAAATTCGCTTTCTGATATTTGGATCAATACGAATACAATCGGAAGTTCTTTGATGACTCTTGCTTTATTGATCAGCGGATTTGCCAGTTCTTTTGAACGGTGGTATGTTCGTATCATCGGTGGGATAGCAGTCGTTGCAGCCTTTTTAGGTATTTGGGTCTGCCAATCAAGAGGCGCATTAGTTGCATTGATTGTTTTTGCGATATTGGATCTTTTACCTAAATCATTGATGCGTGTCATTCGTGCACCGTTTATTGCCTATACGGCTACGATTCTTTTGGCTTTGCCGATTTCTTATCTAGCCGCTGTTTCCGAAAAAGTCAATTTGTTTACCGGTCGAGAAGATATTTGGCATAAATTCTATCAGACGCTAGGAGAAAAATCTGAGCAAGTTTTACTAGGGATGAAAACATTCATCTTCCAACGAGGAAACCAATTTTTAGGAAACCACAATAGTTATAATTCTATTTTGAATATCTATGGGTTAATAGGGTTTGGAATTGCTGCTTTGCTGCTTATTCTTTTTATTGGTCGCTTAACGTTGAAAGCAGATTTGTCCAACGGGCAGATGACTTTTATCTGGGCCTTTTTTGCGGTGATGATGCAGTCATTTATGGAAGATACATTGACTTCATACCCATGGGTTCCGATTATTTATATCCTATTGGCTATGTCCGTTCATCGCTATGACGAAACGAAAGTTATGGAAGAATACTATGACATAGAAGAGCCATATGACGACATGAATGCTGGAGATCCAAGTTATGAGGAACAACCAGATAGCGCTTATTCTTCCAGGATCCAACGCCATCATTGATAGGCGCAAAATACGAGAGAGGCTGTGACAACCGTCGCAGCCTTTTTTGGTTTATTGCAATTGTCTAGCATCTTCTGTAAAATAGAAACGTTAGAGAAAATCTTGTATCATAGAAAATTAAGAAATAAATAAGAACGCAGCTCGGTACCAAAAATATGGTAAAATGGCACTTGACTGTAATTCACTGAAATCGCTTGGAGGAACACAAATGTTTAAAGATTTGTATTTATTTATGAAGGACATTTATCAGAACAGAAAATTACTGCTACAGTTTTCGATCAATGACTTCAAATCAAGATATGCAGGATCGTTTTTAGGGATCTTATGGGCGTTTATCAATCCGTTATTTACTGTATTGATTTATTGGCTGGTATTTGGCGTTGGATTGAAAGCACAAATGATCGATGCAAAATACCCATTTATCGTATATTTAGTTACCGGGATGATTCCTTGGTTCTTCTTCTCTGATGCCTTTGCATCAACTACGGTTGTTTTTCGGGAATATACTTATTTAGTAAAGAAAGTCGTATTCAATATTCGTATCTTGCCCACGACGAAAATCCTATCCAATTTGTACACCCATTTATTTTTCATTCTGATTGGCATAGCTGTTGCGCTTATAAATGGTATATATCCTTCAGCCATGTCTTTACAGCTGATTTACTATCTATTTTGCATGTGTGCTTTCTTGACAGGATTGACTTGGCTGACAGCATCCATCCAACCATTTTTACCAGACATCATGCAATTGATTACGATCGTCTTGCAGTTGATCATGTGGACGTTGCCGATATTATGGAGCCCGAACCAGTTTGACTCAGGTCTTGTAAGCATATTGAAATTAAATCCGCTGTACTATGTTGTTCAAGGCTATCGTGAGTCGTTTTTAAGTGAAGCTTGGTTCTGGGAGCATGGAACATATACTTTGTATTTCTGGGTGTTCACATTAGTAATGTTCGTAATCGGCTCTGCAGTGTTCCGTAGATTGAAACCACATTTTTCAGATGTGCTGTAAGGAGAATAGCTATGACAGAATATGCAATTAGACTAAAAGATATCACAAAATCTTATAATATGTACGCAAAACCGTCGGATCGATTTCGTGAAGCTCTTAATCCTTTTAAGAAATCCTATCATGATGTGTTTTATGCGTTGAAAAACGTGAATGTAGAAATAAAAAAAGGTGAGATGATCGGTTTCGTTGGAGAAAACGGATCCGGAAAATCTACGATGTTGAAAATCATTACAGGGGTACTGACACCAACATCCGGTACGATGGAAATCGAAGGGAAAATCTCTGCTTTGCTAGAACTAGGTTCAGGATTTAATCCTGAGTATTCTGGCTATGAAAATATCTATTTAAATGGGATGGTACTAGGCTTTTCAAGAGAAGAAGTCGATGAAATGGTCGATGATATCATTGAATTTGCTGACATCGGCGACCATATTTATCAACCTGTAAAAACTTATTCAAGTGGGATGTTCGTTCGTCTAGCTTTTGCTGTAGCAATCAATGTGAATCCTGATATTTTGATTGTAGATGAAGCATTGGCAGTAGGAGACCTTGAATTTCAACTAAAATGTATGGAAAAATTTACAGAAATCAAGAACTCGGGAAAGACGATTTTATTCGTTTCTCATGATATCAGTTCGATTCGCCGTTTTTGTGATCGTTCCTATTGGTTGAAAAACGGAGAAGTCGTCGAATATGGCGATACGATGGAAGTAACGACGAATTATGAAAACTTTTTAAAGAAAAAATCAGTTAAAACAGTGGATCGGAATAAAAACCAAGTAGAACGGTTCGCCGCTCCAGATATCGTCGACGTGACGAAAGCGGAATTGTTGGATAAAGACAAAAATCCGGTGGATATGCTGGAACAAGGAGAAAAACTATACGTTAAAGTAACTTATGAAGTAAAAGATGATACAATCAAAAATCCGGTTTTAGGAATTGCGCTACGAACAGTCGACAATTTTTATGTGTGCGGACTCAATACTCTACTAGATGGTATCAAGATTCCTTGGAAAAAAGGAGAGAATATCTTTTATCTGGAGTATGAAAAGTTAGGTTTGTTAGCTGGTGAATATTATTTTGACGTTGCGGTCTTTGAAGAAAATGCAACGGTTCCTTTGGTATATAAGACAAAGTACATGAATTTGTTTGTCAGCGGTTCTTATATCGGAGAAGGCATCGTGGTCTTAGACCATAAATGGGAAGAAGGGACTCATAGCAATGAAATATGATTTTGAAATGGACCTAGATGAACAAAGCAGTGTGGGAAAAATTGCCGCACAGATCAAACCAGGAAGTAAAGTTTTAGAGTTTGGTCCCGGAAACGGCCGATTAACGAAACATTTAATCGGTGCAAAACAATGTGAAGTGAGCATTGTTGAGTTAGATAAGGAATTGTTCGATTTTGTCAGCGAATTTGCTCAAGATGGATTTTATGGTGATATCGAAAGTTTTGAGTGGGCAAACTATTATGCTGGACAGACATTTGATTACGTCTTGTTTGCGGATGTTTTAGAACATTTGGTAGATCCTGGAAAAACATTGAAGAAAGTCAGAGAATTTTTGAATGAAGAAGGAGAGATCCTGATTACATTCCCTAACTTGGCGCATAATTCTGTCATGATCGATTTGTTCAATAACCAATTGCCGTGGGCTTCTTATGGTCTCCTAGATGAAACCCATAATTCTTTTTATACTCATGATGGCTTCCAAAAAGTTTTTGAAAAAGCGGGATTATTCATTAATATTGAAGATTATTTGTACTTAGCTGTAGGTGATACAGAATTAAAATCAACTTATGAAGAATTGCCGGAAGCTGTACGCTATGATTTCAAAATGCGACCATTTGGTGAAGTCTACCAATACTTTTTCTCATTGATGAAACATCCAGTAGCACAAAGTTCCATTGCACAGCCACAAAATTCTAATTATGTAAAAGTGTTAGAAGTAACCCAGCAAACGAAACAAGATGAAACAATCCAACAAATACCATTCAATAATTTCACAGGGGAAAATGAGACACTAAGTTTCCCCGTATCAGAAGCAACAGAAAGAATGGTGTTTCGCTTCGCGCAACAACCTAGCTTTATCGAATTCAGCGCAGAAGCTGCCGGAGAAAAACTCCCATTTGTCGATTCGAATGCTGTAGTCAAAACAGTAAATGATTGTTATTTGTTTGATGGGAAAGAATTACCAGAGTTCGTTCTAACGGATATTTCTGGGAAAGAAGTGACTATCCATTGTCACTATCGCTTTATCGGGGAATTGACACCAACAATGAAAGAATTGTTGGAAACGATTCGTCCCATGGCTGAAGTCACAAAGCAGCTTTCTGAGAAAAATGATGAATTAGAAAAAGAAAATCATCATCTTCTTGAGGAAAATACAAGACTAGTCCATACGTTAAAAACAACCACAAATCGCTATTGCACATTGTTGGAAAGTGATGAATGGACAATCAAACATAGACTAGGACGACGTAAGAAAGAAACATCGAAAAAAATCCAAGAAAAAGAGCTTTCTATATGTATTGACGAGAAAATCTGGGATGCAGAAACAAAAATATTAAAAATCATCGGATGGGGAATCGCTAATTCGGATCGCCAGCCATTGTCCTATAAGTTATCAGCTGACCAATCGCCATTTTTCGAAGCAATTCCTGTTTCACGAGAAGAAGTCAATCAAGCAGAACAGCTCGCAAAAGGAACAGAAGCGGGATTTGAATTACGAATCCTTTGCGAGCAAGAACGTTCATTCTTAGTGGAAGCAGTGGCTCAAAATGGCCAATCATGGATCATTGAAATGTAAATAATGATTAACTTATAAAGATAAGGAGTAAACGAATCGTGCAAAAAAAAGAAATTGCCGTATTTATCGATCAAATCACTCGTGAACGGGCCACTGGCGATTTGCTTATTGTGGGCTGGGCAATTGATGAAGTGACCAAAGAAATCCCTACGATAAAGGTAGAAAAAGAAAATGTGATTGCTGAAGCAACACATGTCGTAAGATTGGATATCAATCATTTATATAATCTTGATGTTAAGACCCAAAGCGGTTTTAAGGTACGTTTATCGGGGAAAATGAGAGGAAAAGCAATCTTAGACTTCCAAACAGCGAGACATCAAAATGGCATAGCTGTGAAATTAAACGGTAAATACCCTTATGATGACGGCATTGAATCTTCATGGGAAAGAAAAAAAAGATTACTGAAAAAAGGGATAAATTATGCAAGGACTCATGGCGTAAAAAAAGCGATCCGCCGAGTCAAACTGGAATTGAAGCCAGGATCGATCGACTATGCAGAATGGATCAGTCGTCATGAGAAACCAGATCTGAAAGAGCAAAGGAAAGAAATACAAGGATTTGCGTACCGCCCATTGATTTCCATACTTATGCCTGTCTATAACGTTGAAATCAAATGGCTCGAAAAATGCATTGATTCGGTACTGGATCAAACGTATGATCATTGGGAACTATGTATCAGTGATGATGCTTCTACTGATCCAGCTATCCGAAAGTGTCTGGAATCCTATCAAGCAAAAGATGATAGAATCAAAGTCGTTTTCCGACAAGAAAATGGACACATCAGTCTGGCAACTAATTCTGCATTGGAAATGGCAGAAGGAGAGTTTATAGCACTCTTAGATAATGATGATGAATTACCGCCATTTGCATTATATGAAGTGGCAAAAGTGCTAAATGTACATCCAGAACTGGATTTGATCTACAGTGACGAAGATAAAATCGATGCAGACGGCAATCGCTTTGATCCGCACTTCAAAGCAGACTGGTCTCCTGATACATTGATGGGAAATAATTATATCTCTCACTTAGGCGTATATCGAACAAGCATTGTTAAAGAACTTGGCGGTTTCCGTAAAGGCTATGAAGGTTCTCAAGATTATGATTTGGTCCTTCGTGTGACAGAACAAATCCCTGCAGATCATATTTACCACATTGACCGAGTCTTGTATCATTGGCGGACGATCCCAGGGTCAACTGCAAGTAATGGTGAAGCCAAAAGTTATATCTATGATTCCGGAGTGAAAGCATTGACAGATGCCCTGTCTAGAAGGAATATCAAAGGAAGCGTACGTCCTGGCAGAATTTCTGGATTTTATGAGATTACTTATGACGTCTTGCAAGAGGATTTGGTCAGTGTGATCATTCCAACGAAGAATGGCTATGAAGATCTAAAAACTTGTGTAGATTCGATCATCGAAAAAACGTCTTATTCAAATTATGAAATCATTATTGCGGATAATGGAAGTACAGATTCAAAAATGCAAGAATTATTTGCAGAATACAAGCATCAGCTGAAAGACCGCTTTATCGTAGAATTGATTGACATTCCATTCAATTATTCTCGAATCAACAATTTAGCAGCAAAAAAAGCAAACGGCAAATACTTTTTATTCTTGAATAACGATACAGAAGTGATTGAGCCAGATTGGATGACGGCGATGGTTTCTTATGCACAGTTTGATCGAATCGGCTGTGTAGGAGCAAAACTGTTTTATCCAGATGATACGACGCAACATGCAGGAGTATTATTAGGAATCGGTGGTGTTGCAGGGCATGCATTGAATAACTATGATCGAACACATTGTGGTTATTTCGGCCGATTGGTCATTGACGTCAATTACTTAGCAGTCACTGCAGCTTGTATGATGGTCAAGGCAGCTGACTTCAATGCTGTTAACGGGTTTGATGAAACATTAGAAGTAGCATTCAACGATGTTGACTTGTGCTTGAAAGTTTATGAACTGGGTCGTTACAATGTCTATGCACATCAAGCAGAATTGTACCATTTCGAATCTAAATCAAGAGGTTATGAAGATACACCAGAAAAACAAAGACGTTTTGCTGGGGAAATCAAAAAAATGCAAGATAAGTGGCCTTCTTATATTGCTCATGACCCATTTTATAACGATAATCTAACTAAAGAAGGAATCGGCGATTTTTCGTTGAGACCTGACTAAAAATAAAAAACTGTTTCGTCATCTAAATAGATGGTGAAATAGTTTTTTACTTATGCAATATTGTATAGGTATCTACAACAATTCTTATTAAAAGACAAGAATTTTTCTTTTAATTTATTTTACAATTTGGTTATTCACTAGGTTTTTAAACTTTGCTATGGTAAGATGATAGAGGCATTATTTTATGGTTAGGAGTGTATATATGAATAAAAATGGGGAGTGGAATGCGGCACGCAGGATATTCATTATCATCATGGATGTACTTGTATTGAATGTGTCGATCTATCTTAGCTTTTTGCTGAAGTTCCAAGGAGAAGTCCCAGCAAGAAACTTAGAGACCTTTCAGCATTCAGCAGTTTTTATTTCCATTATCTTTATTGCGTTGAATATTTTGTTAGGAGCTTATGTATTCTATAACCGAATGATCAGTGATATCATCTTCATTACTGTTATTGGACAGGTGCTGATAGCATTGGGGATCATGGTGGTTACTTTTGCTGGACGTTGGTTTGCATTTCCGCGTGGCGTCATCGTGCTCTCGTTTATACTTGGCACGATATTACTTAGCGTTTATCGGATAGTCGTTTACAAACTATACTTAAGAGTCAGTCGTGATAAGAAAGTACTTATCGTAGGTTTGGAGAAAGATGTCGCACCAGCGATCCAAAACTTTCAATCTAAGAAAAACAACAAACATAAGGTTGAAGCAGTAGTCATCGACAATTATTACGAAAACACGAAAAAATTGATTGATGACATCGATATTGTCTACTTGGCTTCAAAAATCCCAGAAGATGAAAAAATCAATATTTATCAATTAGTGACTAAAAAAGAGAAGAAGCTGTTTTTAAATACAACTTTTGAAAATTTAACGATGATCAATCCGAACATCATGAATTTCGAAGATGAAAGTATCATTGAAGCTTCCGGTTTCAAAATTCAGCCGGAATATGAATTATTCAAACGTCTCTTTGATATCATCGTTTCGCTTATTTTACTGATCCTCGCTTCACCCTTTATGCTAATCACAGCGATTTTGGTAAAAACAACTTCACCTGGACCAATTATTTATAAACAAGTACGTATTACGAAAAATCAAAAGGAATTTTCAATCTATAAATTTCGTTCCATGAGTGCAACAGCTGAAGCAAAATCAGGACCAGTCTTGGCAAAGAGCAATGATGCCCGTGTGACACCAGTAGGCAAATTTATCCGTGCCGTACGTTTTGACGAATTACCTCAAATCTTTAATGTATTGAAAGGCGATATGTCGATTGTCGGACCACGTCCAGAAAGACCATTTTTCGTTGATCAGTTCAATGAAGAAAATCCTTATTATTATTTAAGACACAATGTACGTGCAGGGATTACCGGATATGCACAAGTATACGGAAAATATGTATCAGATTATAATAGTAAACTACGTTTTGATTTGTTGTATATCAAAAAGTATTCCTTACTATTAGATTTGAAGATTTTACTTCAAACAATCAAAATCTTATTTGATAAGATGTCCTCACAAGGACTAGATGAAGATGAAAATATCAGTTCATTAGCAGAAAGTGCATTTCCAAAAGAAAAAACGTATCGTTAGATTGGAAAAATTTTGAGCAAAGAAGTAGGAGAGAACATTGGAAAATAAAAATATAAGTATACTGCTTTCTTTGTATGATAAAGAAAAGCCGGAATATTTAAAGGAAGCATTAGCTAGTATCTTTGAGCAAACGGTGATGCCGGCAGAAATCGTATTGGTTTATGATGGCCCTATAAATGAGAAGCTTCAGGCAGTTGTCACTTATTTCCAGCAAAAAGTTCCTCACTTGTTTACAGTTGTAAAATTAGAAAAAAATCAAGGATTGGGGATTGCTTTAGCAACTGGATTAGAACATACTAAAAATCGCTTAGTGGCCAGAATGGATACAGATGACATCATGGAACCACACAGATTGGAAAAACAATTAGAGATCTTCCAAGAATATCCAGAAATAGCGATTGTTGGGAGTAATATTGAAGAATTTACTGGCACACTTAGCAATGTTATCGGAAGAAGGATTGTACCTGAGTATAATGATGAAATCCGTGTGTTTTCGAAAAGAAGAAACCCTTTTAATCATATGACAGTCATGTTTGATAAAAATGCTATTTTAGAAGTGGGAAACTATCGCCCATTAATTGGATTTGAAGATTATTATTTGTGGGTAAGACTATTGAAGGCGGGATATAAAGGATATAATATCCAAGAGATTCTAGTACATGCTAGAGCAGGTGCTGACATGTATGCTAGACGTGGAGGAAGTAAATATCTTTTACCAGGAATTAAAGGCCGATATCGCGTATGGAAAGATGGTCTAGGATCACTAAAAGATTTTCTGATAGTTATTTGCGGACATCTTGTAATTAGTTTATTACCGAATAAAATTAGGGGAAAAGTATATGAATCAAAACTTAGAAAAACAAACTAAACTTTCTATAATCATACCTTTTTACAATGCAAAGAATACTTTAAGAAGAGCTGTAGACAGCGTCTTAACGCAAGGTTATCCCAATATTGAAATCTTGTTAATTGATGATGGATCTACAGATGGTAGTAGTGACATTGGTGACGAAATTGCTAATCTAGAGAGTAAAGTAGCATGTTATCACTTGGAAAACGCTGGTCCATCAGTTGCTAGGAACTATGGGATAAAAGAAGCAACTGGAAATTTGGTAGGATTTTTAGATAGTGACGATTATTTTTTACCTGATTGTTTTAATAATGTTTTGAAAGACTACCATAGGAATCACCCCGATATCATTGCTTTTGGATTAAGTAAAGGAAAAAATATAGAAAATGCAAATTTATTTGTTCCCGAAAAGAAGATTGGTTGTTCAAGTGAAGAAGCAATTGAGCAAATGTTTAGAAGTAAGGCAGTGGACTTTTACGTATGGAATAAATTTTTTAAAAGGGAATTATTCAATCATATAGTTTTTCCAGAAAATAAATTATATGAGGATATGGTTCCTATGTATGAAGCTTTTAGGGCGGCTAGTAAAATTGATATTTTGCCATTTTCAGGTATTTTTTATTATCAAAATAACGATAGCATCGTTTATCAGTCTTTTAATTCAAAACAGTATGATAATATTTTGCAGAGAAAAATATTAGTTGATGAAGTAAAGAAAGATTATCCTCGACTTATTAATTTGGCCAATGCTCGGTTAGTAGACGGATATCTTTCAACAGGGTTTAAAATTACTGGCAAAAATCAAAATCAGAAAGAAAAACAAAAATATTATAATCAGTCTAAAAGAGAAATAAAAAGTATATATTCAAAAATAGGAAGTAACAATGAGATATCAATTGCTAAAAAATTAGCTTTATTTTTATACTTAATTAATCCTAAAACTTATTTTATTTTATATAAAAAAGTTCTAAAAAAATAAAGTTTTTTTCGATATGTTATTTTTTATGTTTATTAACTTCGGAAGACTAAAATTGTTACTGGTAATGATACATTTGTAAAAATAAAAAAGATGATTTTTAGGAAGTGAAGAGAGTGCATAAAATTAGTGTTATAGTACCCGCATATAACGTAGAAAACTATTTAGAAAACTGCTTAGAATCTATTTCCAATCAGACACATTCAAATATTGAAATAATAGTAGTCGATGATGGTTCCCCGGATCGAAGTGGGGAAATTGCAGAAGAATATAAAAAGAAAGATATGCGATTAAAAGTGATACATCAAGTGAATGGTGGTTTAAGTGCGGCTAGGAATTCTGGTCTTGATTCTGCAACAGGAGATTTTGTGTGCTTTATTGACAGCGATGATTGGATAGAACCAGACTATCTTGAGTTACTATATTTTGGTACGCAAACTTATGGAGCAGATATCTCGGTGCTAAAAATAAAAAAGATTTCAAGTTTAGAACAACTAAAAGAACATACAATTGCTGAGAGAAAATGGGAAATATTTGATAGAGAACAAGCAATGAAAAACTTATTTATAAATAATAAAATTGGCTATTCTGCAAATAATAAATTATTCAATAGAAATTTATTTGATAATATAAGATTCCCACTGGGTAAATTAATGGAAGATAAGGCTACTACTTATTTGTTGATCGATCATTCCGAAAAAGTTGCTGTCAATTCATCTGCTAAATATCACTATTACCAAAGCCCTAAAAGTATACTGAGAGGAAGCTTCAATCCTAGAATTTTTGATTCTTTTGAAGTCCATGAAGATATACTAGTATTCATAGATAAGTTTTATCCGGAATTATCAATTAATGTTAGAACTCGCTATGTCTATGAAGCAATAAGGATGATGATGACAATGATTAAAAATAACTATACCAATAAAGAAGATTATTTACGTTCTATAAATATTTTACAACGCTTTGAAAAAGAAGTGAAAATTGATCCCGACTTTTCACCAAAATTAAAAAAATTAGTAAAGTTTTTATTAATAAATAAAAACTTGCCTTACTATATGTCAAGTAGTAAGATAGCAAGTAAATTTTTGATTAAGATAGAATCTGTGAGGTAAGAGATGAAGAATATAAAAAAATTTTTTTCAAGGAATATTTTCCCGGTTTTTATTAAAATATTACCTATTCAAAAAAATTTAATTGTATTTTCAAGTTTTGGCGGGCGTAATTATTCTGGAAATCCAAGAGTTATTTCAGAGAAAATTCATGAAAAAAAATTGAATTACAGAATTATTTGGTTAATCAAAAAAGAAGCGATTATAACTGATTTACCAGATTATATTAAAAGAATTGATTCCGATTCTTTTTTAGCTGCCTTTTATTTGTATACAGCTAAGTATTGGATAGACGATAGTCGGAAAACGATTAAGTATGCAAAAAGGAAAAAACAATTTTATTTTCAAACATGGCACGGTACGCCTTTAAAAAAAATTGAATTTGATGCAAAAGATAAGTTACCTAAACGTTACCTAAGCTATGCGAAAAAAGATAGTGAGTCAATTACATATTTATTATCTGGTAATCGCTATAGTTCTGAGAAGTATGTTTCAGCATTCAATATCGTTCCTTCTAAAATATTAGAAGTAGGAACTCCTAGAAACGATGAATTAGCCTCTAGTAAAGAGCAAGTGTTTGACTTGAAAAAGAAACAAATCAATGTCTTATTTGCTCCAACTTTTCGAAATAATATTGAGGACAACGGAATTACGCAACTAGAATGGTTAGGTGTGGATAACTTACGTGAATTTTTTAAAAAGCAACAACAAGAATTAAATTTAATGACTAAATTTCATCCTAATGTTCATAGTAAATTAGCAACTGATTCTAAAAGTATAGAATATATGAAAAAACATCAAATTACTTTAATTAATGATGGGATTCCTCTTGAAATGCTTTTTGAAGAGATAGATGTTTTAATCACAGATTATTCATCTATTTTTTTCGATTTTGCGCTAACAAAAAAACCAATTATTCTTTTTAACTATGATGAAAAAGAATATAGCTTAGAAAGAGGTTTTTATATACAGTTAAGTGAGTTACCAATTATAAGCGTACAAGATAGTTATGGCCTTGTTGATGTTTTTAAAAACCAACAAGAAAAGCTTTTGAAAAGTTCTCAAGAGTTACTTGATTATATTGGAAATTATGAAACAGGGGCAAGTACAGAAAAGGTTCTTGAGTTGTTAGAGAGGGATATAAAGTGAAAAAAACAGTAAAAGATATATTTTATAATGCGATATATCAAGTCTTTTTGATTGTTTTGCCCTTACTTACTATACCTATACTTAGTCGTAGAATAGGTTCAACTGGTTTAGGGATTTATGGGTATGTTTTCTCAATATCACAATTTTTAATGACTGTCATTGCTGTGGGAATGAATCCTTTTCGTATTCGAAATATCGCTAAATCAAGGAAAGATAAAAAAGCACTATCTTTACAATTCTGGAATATTTACTTTCTTCAATTTTTAATAGGCTTGAGTGTTTCCTTTCTCTATATAGCCTATATTTATTTTTTTGATGTAAAGTATAAAAATTTATACTTAATTCAATTGATATTTATTGCAGGGCTAACATTAGATATTTCTTGGTTTTTTCAAGGAATTGAAGAATTTTCGAAAGTGGTTATTAGAAATACAGTTATCAAATTATCATCGGTATTGTTAATAATCCTTTTTGTTTCAACTAAAGATGATTTGTGGATTTATGTGTTCATTACTTCAATTACTAACTTTTTAGGAAGTTTAGTTTTCTGGTTGAGTATCCACGGAAAAGTAGGTAAACCACTCTTTAACTCTAATGTTTTTAAACAGTTGTGGAAACCAGCTTTTATTATTTTGACTCCTCAGTTGTTTATGCAAGTGTACACAACTTTAGACAAAACGATAGTTGGGTATTTTGTGGATCCAACAGCATTATCTTATTATGATCAGTCTCAAAAAATTGCTCGTATTATATTGGCAGTCTTAACATCAATTACTATTGTTATGTTGCCTAAAATATCTAAAGCACAGGCAGAGGGAAAATCAGAAAATATTTTAGTTTACACAAAAAAATCTTTTGATTACACGATTATTATTGCATTAATTCTTTTTAGTGTGGTGTTTATCAATACAAAAGAATTTGTTCCATGGTTTTTTGGGGAGAATTTCAAACCGATGACAATAAACATGCTTATTTCTTGTCTAATTATAGTTGTTAGTCCAATTGGTGGAGTTTTTGCTAACCAATTTGCAATTGCTATAGAAAAAGATAAGGAGTATGCTTATCCAATGATCATTGGTGCGATTGTAAGTATTATTGGAAATGTAGCTTTTGTGCCTACTTATGGCGCTGTAGCGGCTACAATCGTACTCGTGGTAGTAGAATTATTAGTCTTTTTCTTTAGAGTATTTTTTGTACGAAAAGAAATAAAAATATCCTATTTCTTTGGGAAGAACGTTGTCTTATTTTTTATAGTCAATCTTACTTTGACTACTTCGGCCTATTACTTTCTTCCACAATTATTCTCTTCTTCATTTTTAGATATGGCAATTAAATCAATAATGATTTTCATTATTTATCTTCCGTTTGTTTATTTTCTTTTTCCAGATATACGAAATGAAGTAAGAAAGATTATTCGAAAATAAAATAATGTTGTAAAAAAGTAGTTCTTTGTCAAATCGGGCTGATAAGGTCATTTATGATCAACAAAGTTAGTAAGATTTACTAGCTTTTAATGCATAGCTTATTAACCCGTTGATTAGAAAAATCCACAAGCGCATATTGGTAAAACTGCAAAATCCATAAGCAAATCGTTTCAATGTTTTGATATGTGTGCGAAGATTCTCTAATTTTGTATTAAAATACTTTTTCGAAAATGCTAGTTAAAAGCCTTTTTCAGATATGAAAAAGGCTTTTTAAGATAGTGAAGTTTCGAGGGAACTTCTTTGGTCATTTCTCGAAGTAGCTAGCTGTTTCTTGTGATAATTGCTAAGCAGCTTTTGATAATACTGCTAAGCCATTTTAAGTTCATAAGAGATTGAGGGTAGACAATCAACTACTTCACTTTCTGTTAAATAGCGCCATTGAAAATTCTGCCATTTCTTGAATGTTGTATAATCCAACTCGTCATCTGATTATAGAAGTAATTTATACAAAGGTTTCAATTGTCGATAGCACTTAGCTTGTGAAGTGTCTTTTTGATTCAACTGCTTCATCACACGTTTTCGAACACGATCGAAAAACTTGTTCAAGTGTTGCCCAATGTGAAAGCAATCAATGATGATTTGTGCATTTGGGAAGGGTTCTTTGACTAATGAAAAATAAGGGGCATTCATATCTGTGACAATGTATCGAACCCCCATATGAGCTTTTCTTGTAAAACGCATGAAATAAGCAATCAAATCTTTTTTTTCTCCGGCTGGACAAAATGTCAAAGAGCTTCCCTGTCTCTCAATTCATACAAGAAAAGGAGAACTTCCCATGGAAAATTGAAAGAGAGCGAAACTCGTCGAATAGTAAACAATGAGGTAAATAGTCTAGCTTCTGTCGCAGCGTTGCCGATAGAGCAGATAATGTCCGTTGAACTGTCGTTACTGAAAATCACAACGTTTCGCAATTGTCTTTAATGCTTGCCGCTCGGTCAACTCTTCTAATATCGTGTAATGAACTTGTTTCGAAATAAAACATGAAGGAGCGACAAGATACGTATGAGCAGTAAAATATTTCCCGCATGATTGGCAGTGGTAATGTTGTTTTCTAAGACGCAAATAGGTTTGTTTATTCCCACTGCGATTTAAGATAATCATTGAAATCTTCTTGCCGTTTTTCTCGATCTGCTTTGCAGATTCTTTACAAAATAGACAATGTCTAAAAGTGCGAACTAATGGACCTTCGATTACGATGGCTTTCTTGTCCTTATAAAAAGTTTCTTGAAAAGAATTAATTTCAATATTTTTATCTTTAATAGTGAAGAGCTCTTTGATAGAATGAGAAATGGATATCAAAAACTTCCTTTCAGATTGATGTTTTAGACGACTCTATTCTATCGGAATTTTTTTATGTCTGTTTTTTTTTACAAAAAATCTAGGACCGACAGAAAATTCTATCAGTCCTAGAAATTATAGAGCCATTTTTTTACGTCTTATCCAGATATATTGTTCTTTTATTGTTTAAAAAATATTATTTATCACTATTTAAAGAATTAAGTTCGTTCTTTATTTGAGTTGTAGAGATCTCAGGTGTTCTTGGTAAATAAATCACTTGTGCATCTGTTAGTTGTTCAAGTTCATCAAAATGTCCAGCCCAATCATCGCCCATCACGAAATAATCTGCATGGTATTCTTTTATATCTTTTACTTTTTGTTCCCAATTTTCTTCAGGAATAACTAAATCAACGTAGCGAATAGCTTCAAGTAACTGTTTTCTTTTTTCATAACTAAAATAACATTTTTTTTGTTTCGCATTCCAATTGAATTCATCTGTAGAAAGGGCAACAATAAGATAGTCTCCGTATTGTTTTGCTCGTTTCAGTAAATTGATATGCCCGTAATGAAGCAAATCAAAGGTACCGTAAGTAATTACTCTTTTCATCTTTCACCTCTCGAAATTCATTAATATACATTGTTAGTTTAGCATTTTTTTGTTAGAATTGAAAGGACAGTTTATCCTAAAAAGGATAAGAAATATTTATGAGAAATAGGTGGATGGAGGAAAAATGTTGAATGAAAGATTTTTAAAATATGTGAAAGGTTGGTATTTTATTTATTTTGGTTTTATTTTAATGTTACGAGCAATAGGCCCGTATTTACTATTACCTACTAGATATGATACTTTACTTTTTTGGCCTGCTGGAATAGCGGGAGTTGTCTTGATCATTATAGATGCAATTATTGCATTTAGAGAAAAAAATCTAAAAAAATATGATTGGCTATTAATTGCTTTTATTGGCGCGATGCTAGTAAGCAGTTTAATGAATTTAAAATATGGATATAGCGAAAATATTAAGTTAATCATGTGGCAATTAATCTTTTTCTTTATGATTTATCAGTTTGGCAAAGACTATAGTAGTAACTTTTTTTTCAAAGTATTTACCTGGATACTTTCATTGGTATGGTTTTTAGCTAATTTAGTATCATTATACTGGTTTGTCATTCAATATGGCATAAAAATTCCAATAAAATATAAGTATTACCCAGTTCGTTTAGGGTGGTTAGGCAACCGTTTATTTGGTGTATATACAGATCCAAATTTTGGTGCGGTTATATCATTAATCGTCATCATTATTGCTATATATTATTTGGTCACTTACAAGCATTTAAATCTTCTATTTAAAATATTTTTTGTAATTAATATTTTTATTCAATTCTCGTTTATTGCTTTATCGGGTTCACGCACCACATTAGTTTGTTTATTAATAACAACTTTTGTTTTTAGTTTCTTTACAAGTTATAGTAGTCGTTTTCTTAAAACTAATACTTTAAAAAGATGGCTAACTGCATTAGTAGTAGGATTGCTAAGTATAATTGCGATGTATTATGTAACAGATATAACTGCTCATGCATGGGCACATGTTCCGCATATTACAGAAGTAAAAAAAGATACATCTGATTCATCAGGAACAACTAGCAGCAATAAAGTTGATTTAAAACGCCCTGACACTGATAGCGGGGATGTTTCTAATTTAAGGTTTGAACTTTGGAAAAGTGCAATTGAAATATTCAAGAGTAAGCCGATATCCGGAGGTTCTCCAGGCTACTATATTGAATATGCACATGATAAACTACCATATACATTAATGGGAAAAGATACTTTAACTGCTCATAATTTTATTTTCTTAGTGATGGCTGCTACAGGAGGATTAGGTCTATTGACATTGTTAACCTTCTTATTTATCCAATGCTTTAAAGCCTTGCGTTATTGTTTCACACAACCAAATCTAGTAAAAGATAAGCACTTTTTTGCTATTTTAATGATTCTTACAATAGCAGTTTCGGCATTATTTATCACAGAACTCATTTTGGTTAGTACGATAGGTTCATTTATTTTTTGGGGATATCTGGGTTCTATCCAAAAAACTATATCTAAAGAAGAAGGAGTAACTAATTGAAACTATTTTTAGGTATATGAAAGTAGAAAAGAAAACTAGTTATCCCAACTTCAACAAATTTTATAGTTTTTACAATATAAAAATGATAAACTAATATTATTTGATACGAAAATGTGCAATTGGAGTGAATTTGATGGACACTATATTGATTACTGGCGGAGCTGGTTTTATCGGTTCAACGCTAGCGAATTATTTGGGAAAAGAAAACAAAATCGTAGTAGTTGACGATTTATCAATGGGAAAAAAAGAAAACTTGGATATGGATAAACAAGTGACTTTCATTGAGGGGGATGTATCAGATTCTCAATTGATGGAAAGAATCATGAAAGAATATCAGTTTGCCTATATTTTTCATCTAGCTGCTGTAGCTAGTGTGGCAGATTCTGTAGAACGGCCTGTAGAAACACATCGTGTAAATTTTGACAGTGCGCTTTTATTGCTTGAGTTAGCACGGAAATATCAATCTAATTTAAAACGATTAGTATTTAGTTCATCAGCTGCAGTTTATGGTGATGAACCAACACTGCCAAAAAAAGAAGAATCAGTCATCCGTCCATTAACACCATATGCTATCGATAAATTTGCAGCAGAACAATATGTTTTGGATTACTGTCATTTATATGATGTTCCGACTAGTGCTGTCCGATTTTTTAACGTTTATGGTCCAAATCAAAATCCAAACTCTCCATATAGCGGAGTCATTTCGATTCTAGTGGATCGTTACAAAAAACAATTGGCAGGAGAAAAAGCGGAATTTACTTTATTTGGCGATGGGAGTCAGTCTAGAGACTTTGTTTATATAGAAGATGTTATACAAGCACTTTTACTTGTTGCCAAGGAAGAAAAAGCTTTAGGACAGCAATTCAATGTCGGTACAGGAAAAAGCACTACGCTACTTGAATTGATCCATTCAATTGATCAAATCTTAGGAACAGAGCTAGCGCTTAAATATGAAGCGGAGCGTTCAGGGGATATTCGTGATTCCTTAGCGGATATTTCAAAAATTCGTTCTTTAGGCTATCAGCCTAAATTTGATATATTGAGCGGAATGGAACGGTATTTAAAGACAGAAATTTGATGAAAAAATGATTGCATCTTTGGATAAATAATTCTAAAAGGTAAAACAAGAATTAAAGTTGTATAACCAACTATTTAATTCTTGTTTTACTTTTTATTTAGGAAATATATAATTAAATATTTTACATGAAAAAGAGAACTTTATAAAATTCAATTATGGGAGCGTCAATAATTTTGTGTAAATGGTTCTTCCCTACTGTAGATTGTTTCTAATTCTCCATCGGTTGACTCAGCATTTGTTCGAGCTCGCCTTCGGCCTGTTGGAAACCTTTATGACTGCGACCTAGGAATTTTTGGTTGTAAGTATCAAAAGACGAGACTAAGAAACGTTCCATCGACTCTTCATTTTGGAACTGTTCCTTGCGGTGGCTGTATTTCTTGATTTGCTTATTAAAGGATTCAATCAAGTTCGTAGAGTAAATACTCTTGCGTATGGCTAATGGGAAATCATAGAAAGTGAGCAGGTAATCGTTCGAAAGGATCGATTCCACCATTTTTGGATAACTGGTTTTCCATTTTTCCGCAAAAGCACCACGTGCTTCCAATGCCGCCTTTTTAGATGACGCTTGATACACCATTTTAAAATCATCACAGACTTCCTTACGATCATCGACACGCACTTTGTGACTGATATTACGGGAAACGTGCACACAGCAATGTTGAAAACGGGCTTTGGGGTAGAACCGCTGCACGGCCCCTGCCATCCCCTTTAAGCCATCCGTGATGAAAAGGAGGACGTTTTTCACGCCACGTTCCTGGAGGTCTATTAAAATCTCTTCCCAAATCGTGATAGATTCAGTTGGTGCAATCGCATAGCTCAATACTTCCTTTGATCCGTCCGGGCGAATGCCAACTGCGATATGAATGGCTTCCTTGGCGACGGTTTTCCGCTTTAAAGGGATATAGGTTGCGTCCATATAAATAGCGGCATAACGGTCATGAAGCTCACGTTCCTTAAATGAAGTGACTTCTTCCGTAAATGATTTAGTCATATTGGACATGGTTTGGGGCGTGTAGTGATGCCCATACATTTTCTCAATCAAGTCTGCGATTTCCGACATGGTAATACC
>ENA-OQJQ01000059-OQJQ01000059.1-human-gut-metagenome-genome-assembly--contig:-NODE-59-length-122306-cov-7.705651_pt1 | contig 122306 bp, 108 predicted proteins | sample MGYA00242609_ERZ504776 | MGnify/ENA primary metagenome ERZ504776 (study PRJEB26092, sample SAMD00036354) | human gut metagenome | host: Homo sapiens | study: EMG produced TPA metagenomics assembly of... | reverse complement strand
TTGGTGTGCCTTGATTTTGTCGCTTTCGTTTATGAGCTATTTTTCTTACACCTTTTACTTGACTAATCGTAGGAAAAGGCTGTGACAAAAGTCTTGTCACAGTCCCTTATTCCGAACAACCGATGTCCTCCTGACAACTCTTCGGTCACAACCTCCATTTTAACAATAAACCTGTAAATGTGAGGGTAACACTTTGATTGTCACAGGTAATTTATCCCCTTCATCTCCATCAACATTCGTCGTCAATTCTTCCTCATCAGCTAATGACACAACTAATTGCTCACAAGTAAGATAGGCTAGATTTTTCGTAGATTCATCTACTCCTTTTAATAGGTCTGGCAATGTTTTAAGCGTATCGATCAAAGAAGAATCTTTTAAATAAACCAAATGGAGCTTACCATCATCCACTTTTGCATTTGGAAGTAATGTTTCAAAACCGCCGACTGAGTTAGTTAGTCCTATCAGCAAGGTACTGCTCTCAATTTCTTCCTTCTTTCCATCAACTTCTACGTGAAACGAGTAGGATTGTGTGGAAGCTAACTGTTTGATTCCTGACATGAAATAAGCTAGTTTTCCAAATTTCGTCTTCTTCTCCGCATCTACATCATTGATTGCTTCAGGGATAGAGCCAATTGCGACGACATTCATAAAATAGTCGTCATTTATTTTTCCAATATCCAATGGCTTGACTGATTCAATCGAAAAATGATTGATCGCTTCCTCAGGTTCTAGCGGTATCCCTAATGCTCGAGCCAAGTCATTCACCGTACCCAATGGGAAAAATCCGAAATTTGGCCGATGTTCTTGTTCAGCGATTCCACTGATTCCTTCGTTGACTGTTCCATCTCCGCCCATGACAAACACACTATGATACCCTTCCGTAGCCGCTTCGCGAGTAAAGTTTTTTGCATCCCCTGCTTTTTTTGTATGCAAGACGACCACTTCATCAAACACCGATTCCAATTTTGCTATCGCTAATTGCTCAAATTCCTTTGCTTGTTCACCGCCTGAACTGGGGTTTACCACTAATAAAACTTTTTTCATCACTTTCTTTCCCTTCTGATTGATTTCTTTAATATAACGATAGCATAAAGAAAAAAATTAGGCTGTGATGAAGTACTGTTCATGAAACATTCATTTATTTTTTGACAAGATAAAACACCCATACTATGAAACTGAGGAAAATTAAAACAATGATATAGGAAATAAAAGAAAATGATAGGCATTGTATACCTAATAAAGTAAAAATTTTAGGTGGCAGATAAAAACACAAAAATAGCAAGAAAATGTAATAGCGTTTCTTCCACTTTTTGTTATCAGACCTTATAGCGATCAGAGGAATACCAAATGCATAACTGAAAAACTCTTGATGTACTGTTAATATGTCACGACCTTGAATAATAAATGCGACAATCCCCGCTATAATTAGTGTGCCTAACACCAAAACGGAAAATTGATGAATATATTTTATATACAAATGATCCATTGTACTTCCTGCCTTTTTATTTGTGAGAAAAACAAATCCGTATACGTGAATAACTTCTAGAAATAAAAGAAATTTGCAAAACCACTCCATTTATCTACTTCTACGTGCATTTTTTGATATTGTTTTCTTTATTTAAGATTATACAGAAAAATATCTAGGGTCGCTGGATTCTAAGTAAAAAAAATTTTTAAAATAAAAAGAACTAAATCAAGTAGTAATTAAACTACTGTTGATTTAGTTCTAATAAAAAGATTTAGATGAACAGTTTTATTGATTTAAATAGTTCATATTTTTTATTTATACCGCTTATTTACTACTTGCTGTACTAGAATCTGAAGTGAATGTACTCAAAACATTTTCAAAGTCTTTGTCTTTGATTTTTACATTAGCGTCTTTCAATACTTCGCCAATTACTTTATTCTGGAAGGTACTGTCACTTAATTTTGTGTCTGTTGCAATTTCTTTCAATTCTTTTTTGTATTTATCCATGTCGTTGCCTTTGTTTTGGTTTTTCATCATTTTAACCACATAATATTCCGTAGTATAAGTTGAAGCATTGGTAGAAGTGATCACATCAGAAACTTGACCATCTTTCAACTTAAAGGCTGCTTCTTTGACTTCTGCCGGAACCGTTGTAGTAGTGGAATCAAATTTCACTTTTCCGCCATCTTCTTTTGTCGTAGTATCAGTTGACTTGTCTTTGGCTAATTTAGAGAAATCGTCTCCCTTATCAGCAGCTTTCTTCACATCTTTTGCATCATCTTCACTTGCTACTTGGATAATTTGAGCTTCCACTTCTGGATGGAAAGATTCCCAAGCCGTTTTTAAATCTTCATCGGTCAATTTGATATGTTTCTTTAGACCTTCTTGAAAGGCTAGACTTTGTTTGATACTGTCTTTGAATGTTTGTTCTGTGTAACCTGCAGATTTCAATTGTGAATCAAATGAATCACCCAATTGTTTCTTTGTTTGATCATATTGGGAATCGATTTCTTTGGTTGATACGTCATCTCCATATTTATCTTCAAATACTTGATAAACGATCAACTGTTGCACAGCGGAATCTGCTCCTTGCATTTTTTTCAAGCTATCCATTACTTCTTGTTCGCTGATTGTACCGCCTTTATAACTAACGGCTGTTTTTTCACCGGCATTCGTACAGCCTGACAATAAGCCAGTGCCTAGTACGATGGCAAGTGCTAAAAATCTTTTTTTCATTTATCAATTCTCCTACTTTTCGTTTTTTGCGAATTGCTAAAAACAAAGGTGTTCAAGATGAAAATCATCAAGAACACCTTTACTAATCTGCTCGATACATCCTGAATAGATATAAGGCTACACAATCCAGAAAGTTCGCTCAGCAGAATAAATGTCAAGTAGCACATCACACCTTAATATACTACTTCTTTTGTTACCGTTTTTCAAGTCTATCTTGCGTTCCGTATTTAACGTAACTAATTCTTAGAACAAATGTTATCTATTTTGTTTTTCTTCTTCCGCTGTTGGGATATTCAAATCGGACACTTTTATGTTCGATTTTCCAGACATTTTTTTGTTGTTTTTATTAGAAAAAGTTTGTTTTTTCATTTGTTTTCTAAAGCATGATCTTCTTGTTTCCTATTTTGGTCAGATATGGATCATGCGTGACCACGATAACTAACGTACCTTGGGAAGCCTGTTGCGATAAAATTTCAACTACTTTATCCTTATTTCGTTTATCCAATGACCCAGTTGGTTCATCGGCTAAAATGATTTTGCTATTCTTCAATAAAACTCTCGCACAGGCGATTCTTTGCTTCTCACCACCAGATAATGTGTAGATAGGCGTACTTAGCTTCTTGTTTATATTTACTTTTTTCAATGCCTCATACTTTGCTGTTCGCTTATCTGAAACATTTAAATTCGAAAACTTCAATCCAATATCTAAATTAAAATCGATTGTTTCATATTCAATCAACCCAAAATCTTGAAAAAGAAAAGATATGGTATTTCTTTTTATCAAGCGCTTCTCTCTTCCAGTTAATTGTTTCGTCTCTTGATCGAACAAATAGAATTGTCCTGAACTGAACTGATCATTCAATCCTAATATATTCAATAACGTACTTTTACCTGCTCCACTTTCTCCAACAACAGTCACAAGATCCCTAGCATCCGCAGTGAAACGATCCAAATGAAGAATCGTTTTGTTTCGAATGATTTTTTTCGCACCTTTTATCACTATCAACGGCTCCAATTGTTAACCTCCATTCATCAGCAATAACTGACTTTTCTTTTCTGTAGACAAAATAAAAACAACTGAAAGAATAAAATCAATGAAGCTAAAGAAAAAAATATTAAAAAGATATTTAGGCTCTCTTTCTATAAGAAAAAGGAAGATTACACTTGTCGTTCCCCATTTGATGAGGTTCATCATGAAGAAATCTTTATACGTTTCAAAGAGCGAATAACCACTTGAACGAAAGATAGCGATTTTCCGACAATTGTAGACAAAATATATGCATAACATGACATAGCTCAACAAGAAGAAAGAAAAGAAAGTGAGAAAACATATCTGTATCAAGTAATGAAATGATCTGCTTAACACTTTGACAGCTATCTCTTCAGTCTGAGTATACGGAAATGATAACTGCAAGTTATCACGTAACTGACTTTCTTCAATCAGCTCAAATAACCTTTCTTTCGACAAAGAGCCTATTTTGATCTTTAACGGTGGATAGATTTCTCCGCTGAGAATATTCCTTTCCCAATACGTACTGTTTTTCAATGTCAGTATTTCAACAACCGGATAATGTTCGATCCAGGGGATAGAAGGAATAAATGTATAAATGGGTTGATTGTTTTTTATAAATAGAAATTCCGGTTCTTTTTCACTGATTTCTTGATAATATTCTGTTATTTGCGCCAGGTCATTTTTTAAATCTGTATGTCTATATCGTTCAGGGATCAATATAACAGGGTGCGTTTCTTCTTCGGTTATTTGGATCAACCTTCCAGAGACATCAATCAAAGGAAATTTCTTAAGATAATTCAGATTTATTTTTATCCCTCTGCCAAACTGTTCGTTTTCTTCATTCAAGTAATCTGATACATTGACTAATATACTTCCATTTTTATTCAAAGTTTCATATAATTCCTGATCTGCTGCTGATGCAAAACGATTGGAATAAATAAAATCCACGTGGTTTTTCCCGATGGTTACTGGATAAAACACATAATAGTCTTCATCAGCGATTTCTTTTGGAGGTTCATGGGAAACAGCTAACTGTGAAGAAGAAAAAACGATAGTTGCTAATTCGACATTGGCAACGGTCAAAAGAAGAGAAAACAACAATCCAAATATAAAAAGAATGTATTGGATATAGTTGAACGCTTCTCTTAACGAAGCGATTTTTTCAACTAATAAAAGAGAAATCAAAGAGATACCATATATTCCGCTGAACAAGAAAACGTACATCTGGAACAAATAAAGAAATTGCTCCTTATAATACATAAAAATAAAACCACCAATGATTCCTGCAATTATGAATGTAATAATGATTTTCTTTTTCCCCAATAAACACCACAATACTTGATGTAATGAAAAGCCATTATTCAACAATAAACTGATTTCTTTATTCATCAATAAGAAAAAGGACGGTAACAAAAGGAATAAAAGAATCAACCCAATAGTTAAATACACTCGATAATTATATACGTCTGTACTTGAAATAACCGAATACGAATAGCTATTTTCAAAGTCTTCAAAAATATTAGTGGCATAATCAGTGTGAAATGCTTGATTGAATCGATCAGTGAATAGTGAAATGAACCGTTCATAGGCTTCTTTTTCTCTCGTCATCAAGAAAAATTCACCTTCAAAATCTTTTATTTTGATCGATTCTTCAATGGACGTTACGCGAAAGGAGGTATTAGAATAGGGTACCTTCTCGTGAGAAGCTTTGACATCCCCTTGATAATACAATGTCATTTCAAGCTTTGGCTGTATCTTGAAGTTCAAAGATGTATCTACTTCATTGGATTCATTTACTGTTTTTTTCATATAAGAAAGCTCAGTTTCTGATGAGACATTTTCAAATACCATGATTAGCTGCTCATATTCTTCTTGCCCAATAAAATGTTGTGGCAATCGAATCGGAGTATAAGTATCTGTTTGATGGAAAAATTCATTTGTCCGATAGAGTACCTGTTTATTTACACTAACCAAGGCAAAACCACTCATGATACCGATTACTATGATTGTGAGTAAAACTGTGAACTTTTTTTTGATTATCACCACTCTCCCTTACTTAAATGATTCTTCGATAAAATCATACCGTTTTTCATCAAAAAAACGTATCTATCAAGTGTATAGGTCATGTAGAATAAATCTATATACTGTAGAATCGAAAGGAGAAGAAGATGAACATCGGAGAAAAAATACGAACTTACCGCAGAAATTGTAAGCTTACGCAAAAAGAATTAGGCGAAAAAATCGGTGTTTCCGATAAAACGATTTCTAGTTGGGAAAATTCTCGTACAATGCCAGACCTTGAAATGCTGTCACTTTTACATCAGACTTTAGGTCTGCCGATTGATTTTCCTTCTATTGAATCAGCTACCGAATCAATAGAACCAACATTGCCGGATGAACCTCTTGTTATCAAGAAATCTTATTCATCAAAACAACCCTTCTCACTCAAAAAGACACTATCTTTCTTTCTGCTCGTCTTTTGTTTGGTCTATCTTTTTCTTATCAATTATCAATACAAAAATGAAACGATTGATCGATTCAATCCTTTTTTGAAACCACAAATCGGCTATACCACACTCCCTGTAGGATACGTGGACAATTCCATCGAACATTGGGTATGTAATGATATCTTTGGCCATGGTACATGGCTGTCTTTTCACGCTGGAGAGGTAGAAAAAGGTAAGAATCATGCTGTAATCAAACACAAAGGAAAACACGTCATGAACGTTCGCCTGCTCTCTTGGGAAGCCATTCCCTCAGATTACCAAGAAATCCTCATCCAAGACTATGACGACGCCTTAAAAAGAACCCCTCAGGAGCCAGATAGGCATTAAGTAGGAGATGAACGTAGAGATAGAACAATGCACATGATCTTATCAAAAAAAACAAGGGTACAAATTAATTGAAAAAGCTTTGAGATGAAAGTTCCTAAATAAAAAAGTTCAGAATGATAGGTAAAAAAAAATGACTAACTATTCTAGTATTAGGCTATTTGTATTATTCTTCTGTTATTTTTCTATCAAAAAATCCAGAAATAACTAAATATAGGTATTTCTGGCTTATAGTATAATATTTACGCCACAGCCTCCCAATGATTCTTTTTGGAATCATAATCAAGGACGAACATACACAAAAATATTTTGCCCATTCGATCCGAATAGATTAACGACTAATCTAGTAAGTAATATAGATTGGTACGTGGTCAAACCAGCAAATGGAAAAGTTATTTAAGCAATTAATTTTTTCTGTTTAAACTATGAAGTTAAGTTCATTGATTAATTTTCTGAAGATATTAGCTTAATAAAAAGTTGTCTATTCTACCCCAAGGGCTTTAAAGACAGCATCTTCCGGCGTTTGATAAAAAATCAAATTAAAGGTACCCATTAATTCTGGGGGTACAGTTCCAAATCCAAATAGTGATACCTGACGCAATGGCGTGAAGAAATAGCAGCAACCAAGGCTAGAAAACTTTGGAAAAATACGGAAAAATTAACCAAAAAATTATAAAGAGGATATGTTGAAAAATTCTTTATCTCCAAATAAGCAGAAAAAAGCCAACTGAAATTGGCTGACAGATAATTTTGAGTTTAGAATTCCCGCAGAGAAAATTCATTTATTACTACTTGTTGATTATCGCGATATTGCTATCATTAGTTAGTCCATTAAATTCAAGCTTAATGCAGGATCAGTAAATAATATGTTAAGTGCTAGACTCGCTACCCGCCAAGTCAAAGTGAATCCAATCGTTCATTCTAATCGTGATACTCATTACCGACGGCCCAATTAGTTCGAACAAATGGAAGAAGTGAATTTATCTCGCTCCATTTCTAAAAAGGTTACTCACCAGCAAGCTCAGCCTTCGCAAGTTTGTTTGGCATCATATCAACGAATAGGATTATATTGTGTGCTCAGTCCTCTCTAATAACGGAAAAGAATGTATTTAGTAAAAAGGGAAGAGAATTATTCCCATCCCCTTTCATACATTTTATTATTGTCGTTCGCACTCAAAGTAGTGATTAAAAAATGTTGCTTGAGCTACTACTAGAATTTGAACAATCTAGTAGTAAACATTCAAGTCTTTAGATTCATCAGACAAATAGATACTATTAGCTGTTCAGTTCATTATTTCTAGACGATCGTTGTTTTAAGTTAATATACTGATGAATAAAAAAATGCTCGAAACGCTTTAATATCAACGTTTCGAGCAATGAAATAGTTGTTAACCCACACTACCTTCCATCTCATAACTGATCAATCGGTTGAGTTCGACTGCATATTCCATTGGAAGTTCTTTGGTGAATGGTTCAACAAAGCCCATGACGATCATTTCAGTTGCTTCAGATTCGGTCAGGCCTCGGCTCATCAGATAGTAGAGTTGTTCTTCTGAGATTTTTGAGACTTTGGCTTCGTGTTCTAAAGAGACTTGGCTGTTGTGGATCTCATTGAATGGGATCGTATCGGATTTCGACCATTCGTCCATGATGATCGTGTCACATTCGATATGAGAGATCGAACCCGCACTGTTTTTGGCAAAGGTTACTTGTCCTCGATAGTTTACTTCTCCGCCGTCTTTTGAAATTGATTTAGAGACGATAGAGCTAGATGTATTTGGTGCATTATGGATCATTTTTGCACCCGTATCTTGGATTTGGTTTGCTCCTGCAAAGGCGATGGAGAGCATGGTGCCTCGTGCACCTTTTCCATCTAAGTAAACACTTGGGTATTTCATCGTTGTTTTTGCACCTAAGTTTCCGTCGATCCATTCAACGGTTGCGCCTTCGTATGCTTTTGCTCGTTTGGTTACTAAGTTGTACACATTGTCTGACCAGTTTTGGATCGTGGTGTAACGGCAATACGCATCTTTTCTTGTAAAGATTTCTACGATGGCAGCATGCAGACTATTACTTGAATAAGTAGGTGCCGTACAACCTTCGACATAGTGGATGCTTGCTCCTTCGTCAACAATGATCAGCGTACGTTCGAATTGCCCCGTGTTTTCCGCATTGATCCGGAAGTACGTTTGTAATGGAACATCGACTTTGACGCCTTTTGGCACGTAAATAAAGGTGCCACCTGACCATACGGCTGAATTCAGCGCTGCTAATTTGTTGTCGGTTGGCGGTACAAGTTTTGAAAAGTACTCTTTGAATAATTCAGGGTATTCTTTCAAAGCAGAGTCAGTGTCAGTAAAGACGATTCCTAACTTTTCGAATTCATCTTTCATATTATGGTACACGACTTCTGATTCATATTGTGCGGAAGCACCGGCTAGATAAGCTCGTTCAGCTTCTGGTATACCAATCTTTTCAAATGTATCTTTGATTTTTTCTGGTACGTCTTCCCAGTCACGAGCGGGTTTGTCACTTGGTTTTTGGTAATATTTGATGGCATCGAAATCGATGTCTGAAAGGTCGGGCCCCCATGTTTGCATTGGCATTTTATTGAATGTTTCTAGAGATTTCAGACGGAATTCAAGCATCCATTCTGGTTCGCCTTTGATTCTTGACATCTCACGGATCACTTCTTCTGTCAAGCCTTCTCCTGTACTGAAAACCGGTTCGACATCATCGTGAAACCCGAATTTATATTCTTCTAATTCTGGTACGCCCATGTTCTCACTCCTCTTCCTTGTGGTAATGATGGAAAGCTGCGGTACCATCGTTTTCCATTGCTTTTCCTAGTGCTTTCCAGGCAAGTGTCGCACATTTGATCCGAGCGGGAAATTTAGCTACACCACCAAGCATAGCAGCATCGCCTAATTGGTCGGGATCTTTGACTTCTTTTCCTTGGACAAGCTGTAGAAAGTCTACAGTTAAATGTTCTGCTTCTTCTATTGATTTTCCAATGACGGCATCTGTCATCATCGAGGCACTTGCTGTACTGATGGAACAGCCGCTGCCGTCAAAGGCGATATTTTTGATGATTCCATCTTTTACATCAACTTGCAATTCGATCACATCTCCACATGTGGGGTTGTTCAATTCGATCTTGCTTGTCGAGTCAGTCAAGCTTCCACGATGATGTGGATGGGAAGAATGATCCAAGATCACTTGACGGTATAAATTGTCTAATTTAGATAGTCCCATGTTGGAAAAACTCCTTTGTTGCCATGATTGCTTCAACTAAACGGTCGGCGTCTTGCGTTGTGTTGTAGAAATAAAAGCTGGCGCGAGCAGTCGCTGATACTTCAAGGTACTTCAATAGCGGTTGCGCACAATGATGACCTGCTCTAACGGCTACCCCTTCCATGTCTAAAGCTGTCGCGACATCATGGGGATGTAACCCATCCAAATTGAACGCAATGACTCCTGTCCGAAAATTCGGGTCTTGCGGACCATAAACAGTCAATCCATCGATTGCTTGTAATTTTGGCAACACATAAGCGGCTAGTTCTTCTTCATATCGATGGATATTGTCCATGCCGAGTTCTTGCAAATAATCGATTGCATGACCTAATGCGATAGCGCCAGCGATATTTGGTGTCCCTGCTTCGAATTTCCAAGGTAGTTCTTTCCATGTACTGTCGTATAATTCGACAAAATCGATCATTTCGCCACCAAATTCAACAGGTTCCATTTCTTCTAACCATTTTCGTTTACCATATAAAACACCGATACCTGTTGGTCCGCACATTTTGTGTCCGCTGAAAGCAAAGAAATCACAGTCTAGTGCTTGAACATCAATGGTCATGTGCGGGGCAGATTGAGCACCATCTACTACGATGACCCCGCCGTTTTCATGGACAAGTTCAGCTAATTCTTGAACAGGATTGATGACACCTAAGACATTGGATACATGAGCAATGGAGACGATTTTGGTTTTGTCCGTAATCTTTTTCGCTGCATCCTCCATATCCAGGAAGCCTTCTTCTGTTAGTTCGATATATTTCAAGACAGCACCTGTTCGTTTTGCCAACTGCTGCCACGGGATAACATTAGAATGATGTTCCATGTAAGAGAGCACTATCTCGTCTCCTGCTTTGATATAGCGGTCGCCGAAGCTTCTGGCTACCCAATTCAAGCTTGTCGTCGTACCACGAGTAAACAGCACTTCTGCTGTTTCTTTTGCATGGATGAACGCCCGTACTTTTTCTCTTGCTTGTTCATAATCATGGGTCGCGCGTTCTGCTAACGTATGGACACCGCGATGAACATTGGCGTTATCGTGTTCGTAATAGTGCGCTAATGCCTGGAGTACTTGTTTTGGCTTTTGGGTCGTCGCTGCATTATCCAGATAAACTAAAGGTTCATCATTGACGTCTTGAAATAAGATAGGAAAATCATTGCGTAGCTTTTTAGCATCGATCATCCATTCAACTTCCCTTCGATTACTTCGACTAATTCTTTCCGAACTTGTTCTACAGGGATTGCTGTTAAGACAGAACCGAGGAATCCTCGAATCACTAAGCGCTCTGCTTCTTCTTTATGCAATCCTCGACTCATCAGATAGTACATTTCTTCTGGATCAACTCGTCCTACACTGGCAGCATGTCCAGCAGTTACTTCGTTTTCATCGATCAAAAGAATAGGATTCGCATCACCACGTGCTTTATCAGAAAGCATCAAGACACGACTTTCTTGTTGGGCATCTGCACCTTTTGCCCCTTTCAAGATGTGGCCGATACCATTAAAGGTCAATGTTCCTTTTTCTCGGATCACTCCGTGTTGCAAAATATGCCCGATCGTATGAGGGGCTTTATTGGTTACTCGCGTATCGATTCCTTGGATTTGTCTGCCCGAGCTGATTGCCACGATTTTGACTTCTGCGTGTGCACCTTCTCCTGCTAAATCTGAGTCAAAGTCAGCGATCACATGACCGTCATTCATGACACCAATTGCCCAGTCGACAGAAGCATCTCGTAAAATGTGCCCACGGCGATTCATATAAGAAGTAATATTTTCTCCTAATTGATCTACGGCTGAATATTTGATTTTTGAACCAGCTTTAGCGATGACTTCCACGATGATATTACCTGATGATTTTGCTACTTGTTCTTTGGTTGTCTGGAAACGTTCCAGATAAGAAAATTCACTATGTTCATCTGCCACGATCAACACATGCTTGAAGAAGTGCTCATCGGATGCGCCATCTTGAATGAATAAGGACTCGAGTGGTTCATCGATCACGACATTTTTAGGCACATACAGGAAAATACCGCTGTTCATAAAAGCTACATGGAGTGCAGTCAATTGGTCTTCGTTCATGTTTACTGCTTTTTTCATATAATATTCTTGGACTAGTTCTGGATATTCGATCATTGCAGTGAACAAGTCGGTAAAAATGACTCCTTTTTCTGCTAATTCCACAGGCAGTTGTTCAAAAATCGTCCATGAACCTTGTTGGACAAGCACAGGATTGTCTTTCATTGCATCAAATGCCGGAATCGTGCCTGTTTCACTGATGGTTTGTGTTTCTTTCACATCAAATAACGACCAGCGATGGAATTTCACCCGATCGATATGCGGCAATGGCAGTTCATCTGCTTTCGCTAGTGCGTCTTGACGGAAGGTTCTCATCCAATCAGGTTCGCCTTTACTTAAAGAAAAATCATTTACCGCGTCAAGATAATCGAGCCAGTTTTTTTCTTTCATTCTTGCTCCCCCTTACGCTTCTTCTTCTTTATAGTCGATTCCTAATTCTTTACTGATACCAGCGTAGCCTTCTGCTTCCAGACGTTTAGCTAGGTCAGCATTCCCTGTCATGACTACTCGGCCTTCCATCATGATGTGAACGACATCAGGTGTGATATAGTTCAATAATCGTTGATAGTGGGTGATGATCAATGCACCGAAATTGTCTCCGCGCATTTCATTTACTCCTTTAGCAACGACTTTCAAAGCATCGATATCCAGACCTGAATCGATTTCGTCTAAAATTGCAAATGTTGGTTCTAACATCAACAATTGCAGGATCTCATTCCGTTTCTTTTCTCCGCCAGAAAAACCTTCGTTCAGATAACGTTCAGCCATTTCTTCTGGCATATTTAGTAAAGCCATTTTTTCATCTAACTTTTTCAAAAATGCCATAACAGAAATTTTGTCGTTTTCATCACGTTTCGCATTGATCGCTGCACGCATGAATTCCGCATTCGTGATACCTGGTATCTCACTTGGATATTGCATAGCTAAAAATAAGCCAAGTCGCGCACGTTCATCTACTTCCAAGTCTAAAACATTTTTCCCGTCAAACAAAATTTCGCCTTCTGTTACTTCATAGTTTGGATTGCCCATGATAGCGGCAGATAAGGTAGATTTTCCTGTGCCGTTAGGTCCCATGATGGCATGGATTTCTCCGGTTTTCATTGTTAGGTTTACGCCTTTAAGGATTTCTTTTTCCTCGATCGACACATGTAGATTTTTTATTTCTAAGACAGACATGCATTATACCCCCAAATTCTCTTTCGTTCTCACTCATTTTAGACTAATTGAGAATGAAGCGCAATGACCTTCCTTACTAAAATCAAATATCTTTTATTTATTATTAAACAATTTTGATTTCTAAATTAGAACAGGTATAAAAAAGATGAGAAATAAGCCATTACAGACTTATTTCTCATCTTTTTTGTTCCATACCTTATTTTGCATCAGCCTTTACTGGTTTAACAGAGCCGCCCCATTTGTCTGTGATCCATTCTTGGACTTCTTTGCGGTGAAGCACTTCAATCAGTTTTTTGATTTTGTCACTGTCTTCATCACCTTTACGAGTCGCAATAATATTCACGTAAGGAGAGTTGTCCTTTTCAAGCAATACGGCATCTTCTAATGGATTCAACCCTGCGCCGTAAGCGAAGTTTGCGTTGATTGCAACTAGGTCACCTTCATCATTTTGGTACGTAGAAGCTAAAAGTGATGGGTCGATCGTATGGTTGAACTTCAAGTTCTTAGGGTTTTCTTCAATATCATCGAATGTTGCTGTTTCCAGATCTACTCCATCTTTGACTTTGACTAAGCCAGCATCTTGTAGAATTGTGATGATGCGTCCCCAGTCTGATTCAGAATTTGAAGTAATGATTGTTGCACCATCTTTTAATTCGGAAACATCTTTGACTTTTTTAGAGTACAAGCCCATTGGTTCGATGTGGACAGCACCGGCATTGACAAAGTCATATCCTTTTTCTTTGATTTCTTTGTTCAAATAAGGAATATGCTGGAAGTAATTGGCATCAATGTCGCCTTCTTCCAAAGATTGGTTCGGTAATACATAGTCATCGAATTTGACGATTTCAAGATCGATTCCTTCATCTTTCAATAATGGTTTCACATGTTCCAAAATCTCTGCGTGCGGTGTCGGTGAAGCGCCGACTTTCAATGTCGTGTCGTCTGCTTTATTTGCTGAATCTTTGCTGTCGCTGTTGTTACCGCATGCTGCTAATCCTACAGTCAGCAAAAGCGCTGCTGCTAATCCAAAAATTTTCTTTTTCATATCCTACATCCCCCTATATCCTATTATCTTTTGTCTGTTTTCTTAGTTAAGAAATCACCGATTCCTTGAACGATAAATACGATTAGTAAAATAATTAAAGTCGCAACGAATGTCACTGTCAGATTACCACGCTGGTAGCCTTCCTGCCAAGCAAGACCTCCAAGTCCACCTGCGCCGATCGCGCCGGCCATCGCAGTAAATCCGATCATCGAGATCGTTGTAACTGTTAATCCAGAAATCAATGCGGGAATACTTTCAGGTATCAAGACCTTCCAGATGATTTCCCAGTAACTTGCTCCCATTGCATCTGCTGCTTCCAGTACACCAGGGCTGACTTCACGAAAAGCAATCTCTACTAGACGGGCATAAAATGGTGCTGCGGATAAAACAAGAGCTGGAATGGCTGCTTGCGCACCTAGCATAGTGCCTACGATTGCTTTAGTAAATGGAATGATCAAAACCATCAGGATCATAAATGGCGTTGACCGGAAAATATTACTGATGATCGATACGATTCCATAAATGATTCGAGCATACGGTTTGTTTTTGCGTCCAATAGAGTAAAGGATCAATCCCAAAACTAATCCGATGATCGTCACTAAGACCATTGAGATTAATGTCATATATAGTGTATCAAGGATAGCCTGATTCATCGTTTCCGGGTTGATTTGTTTAAAATCTAGATATGTCTCTGAAAAGCTTTTATCCACGATGGATCACCTCAATTCCTACTCCTTGTTCTTTGATGAACACTTCTGCTTGATCTAATTCTTTGGTTTCACCAGTCATCAAGACAGTCAATGAACCAAAGGAACCTTCTTTCACTTGTTTGATCTTTCCATACACAACGTTGACATCGATGTTATAGCGTCGAATCGCTTGGGAAATGACTGGCTCGTTGGCATTTCTTTCGCTAAAGGTCAAAGTTGCCAAACGGCCGCTTGGATTTTCTTTGATGAGTTCAGCTAATAGTTCTGTCGAATCAGCTTCTGGTTCGATGTCTTGTTGTACAAAGCGTTTGGTTACTTCTTTTTTCGGTTGTCTGAAGACAGTCAATACGTCTCCTTCTTCTACGACTTTCCCCAACTCCATCACAGCGACTTTGTTGCAGATTTTGCGGATCACATTCATTTCATGTGTGATCAAGACGATGGTCAAATTCAATTTCTTATTGATCGCTAACAATAAGTCTAATACTTCTTCTGTTGTTTGCGGGTCCAATGCGCTAGTAGCCTCATCACAAAGCAGGATCTCAGGATCATTTGCCAATGCTCGTGCGATACCGACGCGTTGTTTCTGTCCGCCGGAAAGTTGTGAAGGATATGCTTGTCCGCGTCCTTCTAACCCGACTAAACGCAACAGTTCTTCTGCCCGTTCTTTACGTTTGCTCTTTGGTACGCCAGCTAATTCCAGCGGCAGCTGGATATTTTCAAGTACAGTTCTTGACCATAACAGGTTGAAATGCTGGAAGATCATACCGATTTTCTTTCGGAATGTACGTAATTCTTTGTTTTTTAATTTTGTAATATCTTGATCGTTTACGATCACTTCGCCGCTCGTGGGAAGCTCAAGTCCATTCAGGAGACGGACTAATGTACTTTTTCCTGCGCCAGAATAGCCGACGATTCCATAAATATCCCCTTTTTCAACGTTTAGTGAAACGTCATTGACGGCTTGGATGTTTCCGTTTTTCCCATTGAATGTCTTTTTGACATTCGTTAGTTGGATTAATGACATGCCATTCACATCTTTCTCTTATGATTTTTCAAACAAAAAAGCCTTCGCCCTCTTGCCTTAAGCAAAAGGACGAAAGCTTGAACTTCCGTGTTACCACCTTGATTTACCGTTACTTCGCAATAACAGCCTCTTCCAGTACTTGGACTTAGCTTCTTTCCGTATACTGTCGCGCTGTAACGGGCACTCCCGTAGTAAGTTTGCTTACGCTCGCTTACTCTGCTCTAAGACCATCTTCCATCTCATTTTCGTTACCCATTTTCAGCAAACAGGGCTCTCTTCAAACGTCCGTGACATGTACTCTTCTTTTCAAAGCTTTCTCGTTTCATATAGGATTGCTTATGATTATAGCAACTGGAAGAATCAGTGTCAACTTTTTTCAAGTGATTTTCTGATTTTATAATTCGTCAAATTCTTTTGGATCAACATCTTTGAAACTTAAGATCCACGCATTCATTTCATCTGAATCATTCAAGATATTGATATCTTCACCGATTTTATCATTAACAGAAGAAACTGTACCCGTTAGCGGGCTGGCAAATTCATTGACCGCTTTTTCCGCTTCAACTTCGATCAGAGGTTCATCTTTTTTTAGCGATTGTCCTGCTTTTGGCAGATTGGCAAACGTGATGTCTCCAAGTTCTTCTTGCGCTTCATTTGTCAAACCAACACAGTATTCCTTTCCATTAAATAAGATCCAAAGGTTGTCCTTTTTCTTCAAATGCTTGCCTGCCATTTTATATCAGTTCTCCTTCATAAATTTTTTCATTGAATCCAATTGCAACAAGCTGGTCCTCTCGTAAGATCAGTGGTCGCTTGATCAGCATACCATCTGTCGATAAGACTTGGCTCGCTTTTGAAGCCGTAAACTCGCCTACTTGATCTTTCAGTCCAAGTTCCCGATATTTCATCCCGCTTGTGTTGAACAGGCGACGGATTGGTACTTGACTCGTTTCTAGCCAAGTCTCAATCGTTGAGGCCTTCGGTACTTCTTTGATCATATCAACAGTTTGATAACTAACGCCATGCTGGTCTAACCACGCTTTGGCTTTTTTGCATGTTGAACATTTCGGGTACCAGTAAAAGGTGTACAATTTTCTTACCTCCTTGAAGATCTTGCAGGTGCTTCATTTTGGTATCTCATCGATAATATCAACCCGATACCGATCATGTTCCCTAAAATCGAAGATCCTCCCTGACTAATGAAAGGCAATGGGATCCCTGTTAAAGGAAGTAATCCGATATTTGCTCCAATATTCTCAAAGACATGGAACAGCAGCATCATGATCAAACCGCTTGCGATATAGGCGTAAAATTCATTATTCGTATCGAAACACACCCGAATCATACGATAGATTAAAATAAAATACAAGAAAATGACGAATGCACCACCGATAAAGCCGAAGTTTTCACCGATAACGGTAAAAATCATATCGGACTCACGAACAGGCACATAAATATTGCTTACGTTGAATCCTTTACCAAACAAGCCACCGGTACCAATTGCCAAAAGTCCTTGGGCCGGCTGATAACTCATTCCTGACGTATCATGGAAAGGGTCCAGCCATGAATCAATACGTGCAAACTGATAAGATTTGAAGCCAACTTTGTAAAGCAAGTCTCTTCCGCCTTCAGTCGTAACCAAGAAGATCGTTCCTGCTCCAACGACTACTGCCAAGATTACTACAGGTGCGATGATGCGCCAAGAGATTCCAGACATCAAGAAAATCCCGCCAAAGATCGCAAGAAAGACAAGCATCGTTCCAAAGTCATCTTGGGCCATGATCAATGCTAAAACCGGTATTGTCACGATCAAGAGCTTCCCAATCAGCCAAAAGTCCGATTTCATCGTCCGTTCTTTTACTTGCGTATTATGTTTAGTTACGATCAGTGCCATCATCAAGATGTACGCAATCTTCATCAACTCTGCTGGCTGGAAAGTAAACGCACCGAATCGAAACCAGTTTTTAGACCCTGTTGAAGCAGCTAAATTCTGATCATAGAATTTGAGCAAGAGTCCCATTACCACTAACCCCAAACCATAAAGGTAAGGAGTCAGTTTCCAGATCCATTTGGAATTCAAATGCATGATGACAACGATTGCTGCCGCTCCAACTAAATACCACACAACTTGCATCCCTACGCCTTTCAAGACTGCTGGATTGTTCGGATCATGGCTAAGTGCTACATATAATGAGAGCAGACCAATCAAACATAACAGAAAGACTGGTAAAATCACGCCATAATCAATACGATTATCGTTCGAAGCTTTTAATTTTTTTTCCATGTTTCATCCCTTTTCTTAAAAACCATACTGCTGATTATTATAGCGGTCCAGTTAGATAATGGAAAGTCTTTCCATAGACATTTGGGAAAAATTAACTTTCCGTTTGTGCAGTTGCTTGAGCAAATGCAGTACAAAAGCCTACTGCTTATCTTTAGTGTATCATAGAACTTTTTTTGATACATGCAATTATCTACCAACTGAGATTCTCCTCGCTGTGAGAAGTTTCTGTGCTTTCATTGTATCGAAGGATCTCTTCAGCAATCTCTAACAGCTGATCAGAAACCAGATTGGTTCGTTGGATGAAATAAAAATACCGATGGAAATTCAACGGAATCATTGGTACGTCTTCTGGCACAGAGCGCTCAGATAAAATCGAGCGTCCGATTCCTTCCTTCAGCAACGCAACGATCACATCATTGCTTTTCACGATCATTTTCTTATCTTGGATGTTCATTTCTTCAAAATAACGTTGTGTGTAATGAAAAACGCCAGAATTTGCTTCTCTTACAAGCCACAATTTACTTTTTGGGTCCCCAGCAATGACTAGCTGGTCTTCCATCAAAGAGTACCTTTGTACGCCGGAAGTCTCTAATGGCTTTTCGATAAAACCAAAATCGGATTCATGTTTCGCTACTTGTTCTAATGATTCATGTGAATTCGCGATCTCGATCTCAAAATGCACTTTAGGAAACCTTTTGATCAGATGTTTCATCAACTGAGGCAAAAGATAGACAGCAAATGTGTGGGAAGCAACGATCCGACATACTTCTTCTTCATTTTGTTCATTGAGCAATTTTTGCTGGGTCTCTTCCCATTCTTCTAATAAAACCAGTGTCCGCTCGTATAATAAATCGGCTTGCTTAGTTGGAAGCATCTCTTTTCTGCCATTACGCTGAAAAAGATCAATATTCAACTCCCGCTCTAATTGTTTGATTTGATTCGAGACGGCTGGCTGAGATAAAAACAGTACTTCTGCTGCTCTAGAAAAATTTCTTGTTTCATATACTGCTCGAAAAGTCGTTAATAACTTAAACATGGCACCACTTCCATAACTTTTTATGATAATTACTATAAAAACTATTTGATTTAAATATACAAAAAACCATCTATAATAGAAATGTACAACAAAACAGTTGCTGATCCAACTAGTAACTCAGACAAGACAATCAGCTGTCTGCTTTGCTCGTAATCATACAGACCTATTCATTTTACAATGTATTCGTTCATCTTGGTACTAAAATCTATTAAATAAAAAGGAGAATATATATATGAAGAACTTTTTGAAAATTATTCCGATCCCGATCTGCGGGTTGATCCTTGGGTTAGCTTCCCTTGGAAATCTGTTTAAAGACTATTACCATGTCGCTTTAGGCAATCTAACTGGCGGTATCTCAATGATTCTTATGATATTCATTTTTGTTAAATTGTTTATCTTATTTGAGCATACGAAACAAACGTTGCATGATCCGATCATCGCCTCCGTTTCACCAACTTTTACGATGTCACTCATGGTTATTTGTACTTATTTTGTTTCATATGAAAGTATTGCACCGATTGTCAAATTCATTTGGTTGTGCGCAGTTATTTTCCAAGTGATACTTGTCTTTTATTTCAATTATCACCATGTCATCAAAGCTGATCTTTCTATTGAAGCAATTTATCCAAGCTGGTTTATCATTTATGTTGGGTTTGGGGTCATCACTGTAACTGCTGGGAACTTCTTCCCACTTATTGGAAAAATCTTCTTTTGGATTTCATTGGTCTGCTATGCGTTCTTATTGCCAATCATCATCAAACGCGTCTTTTTCGTAAGAAATATGGCTCATCCGACACGTCCGCTGATTACGATCGTTGCAGCACCTGGTTCTCTTTGCCTGACAGGTTACCTGAAAAACTTTGCAGAACCTAACTTTTATCTTGTCGTAGCGTTGTTCGTTTTATCTCAAGTATTGTATTTCGTTGTGCTGTCTATGCTGCCACGCTTGTTCAAGCTTCGTTTTTATCCAAGCTACGCAGCCTTTACATTCCCACTTGTTATCTCTGCAACAGCTCTATTTACTACTGTTCATTACTTCAACAGTTTAGGTATTTATAGTAGCGTATTAGATTTCTTAAAAATTGCGGAATGTCTGTTTGCAAGTGTAGTTGTCTTCTACGTGCTTGCTCATTACGTACGTTTCTTAACTAAAGAACATAGCAAACATGGAAAATTTGTTTCTAAAAAAATCCCTTCATAATTGATTCGATTGGCTGTGACAGAAGCGGTCAGCTTCAAGAAATAAAAAGGAATTTACGAAAATTGCTTCTCAAATTTTTGTAACATTTCGGCTTATTTCCGAAGAAGCTACTTCTGGAACACCGTTTATCAAGAGGTCGTGAAAAAGCCGCTTAGTTTCGAGTAGTAAGAAAAATTTTGTGAAAATGGCTTTCCACATTTTTGCATAAATTTAGCTTAATACCGAGAAACTGGCTTTGGAACACCGTTTATTCGAAACAAGAGGTTGTGACAAGACTTTTGTCACGGCCTCTTATTCTTTTGTCAAAATACTGGTTTAGTGCTACTATGTTCGAGTATGCTTTTAGTATTTATTGACGAAAGGAACCAATCAAATGAAATCATTGTCACATCCAATAAAATCTGTAAAGGATTCAGCGGTCCGCGAGATTTTGCCCGGGTTACTGCTTTCTTTTGCCATCGCTGCCGTCAGCCGGCTTCTTGCTATTTATCTACCACAGTTAGGTGGAGCGACTATTGCTATTTTATTGGGTATTTTATTAGGAAATACTTTTTTTAAACAGCCTGTTCTAGCAATCGGCACAAAATTTGCTGAAAGCAAACTATTAGAATTCTCTGTTTTTTTACTAGGTGCAACTGTCACAGCTCAAACGATTGCTCAAATTGGTATAAAAGGAATTGTTTTTGTGTTACTGCAAATGTCAGTCACTATCATCGGTGCTTACTTGATTGGTAAAAAACTGCAATTCAGCGATACTTCTTCTTTGATGATGGCTGGAGGAAACGCTGTTTGTGGTTCTTCTGCTATTGCTTCGATTGCCCCTTCCATCCATGCGAAAGAGGAAGAAAAAGGACAGATCATCACACTAGTCAATCTACTGGGTACTGTGATGATGTTGACTCTCCCTTTTCTTGGATTACAGTTGTTTGGTGGAAATCTCATTGAAAAAAGTGCACTTTTGGGTGGTACACTCCAATCTGTTGGTCAAGTAGTCGCTGGGGCAAGCTTACTTGACAATTCTGTTGTCGAATTCGCCATGCTATTTAAGATTCTACGTATTATGATGCTCGTTGTTGTTGTCTATCTGTTTGAAAAATTCATGCACAAGAAACAACCAGCTCTGTTTGAAACACCGACTGATACGCAGAAAAAACGAAAATTACCGCTTCCTTGGTATGTATTAGGGTTTGTGATTTTTTGTTTGGTCAACAGCTTGTTTTCTTTACCTGTAGTTATTGACCAATCGGCACATTTTATCAGTAGCTGGTTTGAGATCACTGCTTTAGCGGCAATTGGGCTGCGTTTAGACTTTGCAAAATTCATGAAAGAAGGTACACGTTTCTTATCTTACGGATTGGCTGTCGGGCTTCTTCAAACAGTGATGGCTTTACTATTTATTTGGCTGATCAACCTTTAGAATAAACACGAAAAAACAGTTGTGATTCTCGCATGGAACAATGTTCGAATCACAACTGTTTTTTAATTTTGCAGATACCCTTCTAATAGCAACAATTGGCGTTTGATTTCGACTCCATCTGTTGCGTTTCCCATATATCCTGTCAGTTTTCCATTTTGCCCGATCACTCGATGACAAGGAATAACGATTGGCAATGGATTGGTTCGATTTGCCTGTCCAATCGCTCGCACAGCTTTCGGACTATCGACAGCAACGGCTACTTCTTTATACGTTCGGATTTCTCCATAAGGAATGGTCGACAAAGCTTTCCAGACATTTTGCTGAAAAGGCGTACCTCTCTTTATAGATAAAGGAACTTCAAATTCTTTTCTTTTTCCCGCAAAATATTCTTCAAACTGTTCCTGTGTGCGCGTTAAAATTTGCTGATTCGCTGATTCGCTTTCTGAAATTGGCTGAAAAGATACAGCAGTCAACCCGGATTCATCTGCATCTAACCATAGAAAGCCGATAGGTGTGTGTATTTTCATTTTGTTTGCTCCTGGTCAACAGACTGGAGCTTCCTCCTTTTTCTCTGTCCGAAATTACTTGCCAACTACTAAAAATTGTTCTTAAAAGTTTGATAAACCGAGGAAACATGGTAAACTAAATACGGTAGTTTACCAAAAGAATACCTGTTCTTTTACGTAAAATCAAATTTAAAAGGTGTTATTTAAGGTTTATTAAATTTTGAATGTAAACCATATATAAACATACGATTGAAAGGATAGAAACGATGAAAGTATCAATTGTTGTCCCATGTTTCAATGAAGAAAAAACGGTTCCTCTTTTTTTTGATGAGGTTGAAAAATTCAAAGGTGCCCATGAGTTCGAATATTTATTTATTGACGATGGATCAAAAGACGGTACGTTAGCAGCAATCAAGAAGCTAGCTGCAGCTTATCCCTATGTCCGCTTTGTCTCATTTTCCAGAAATTTCGGGAAAGAAGCGGCTCTATACGCAGGATTACAAGCTTCTACAGGAGATTTAGTGACTGTTATGGATGTTGACTTGCAAGATCCGCCTGAACTGCTTCCTGAGATGATTGAACGAATCACTACTTCTGATATCGATTGTGTCGGCACCCGGCGTTCGACTCGTGAAGGTGAGCCTGCAATCCGCAGTTTCTTTGCGAAAAAATTCTACCAGTTGATCAATAAAATCAGCGATACAGAAATGGTCGATGGCGCTCGTGATTTCCGTTTGATGACCCGACAAATAGTGGATGCTGTCCTAGAACTAACAGAATACAACCGATTTTCAAAAGGATTATTCAGTTGGGTCGGATTCAAAACAGAATATATTTCTTATGAAAACCGCGAACGTGTAGCTGGTGAAACATCTTGGTCCTTCTGGAAATTGTTCAACTACTCGATTGATGGTATCGTGAACTTCTCCGATGCGCCATTGACGATTGCTTCATTTATCGGCGCTTTGTCTTGTGTCGGTTCTGGTATTGCGATCTTGTTCATTATTTTGCGGGCATTGCTGTTTGGTGATCCTACATCAGGATGGCCTTCCATGGTCTCGATCTTCCTATTCATCGGCGGAATCCAACTGTTATGTCTTGGAATCATCGGGAAATATATCGGAAAAATCTTCTTAGAAACGAAACAACGTCCTGTTTATATTATTAGAGAAACAGAAAAAGTGAAGCCAAATGAATTGAAGCCTCACCAATAATATACGTCAAATGAAGTAAACATTTTTTTAATGAAGAGGGACTGTGACAAAAATCTTGTCACAGTCCCTCTTTCCGAACAAACGGTGTTCAAAAGCTTGCATCTGCGGTAATAAATCCAGCCAATTCAAAAACATGATAAGCTGTTTTTGCTTGGCTGTTCTTATTACTTGATGCAGGATGATGCAGAACAGCTTTTTCACAACCTCTGATATACGGTGTTCCAGAAGTAGCTTCTTCGAAAAATAAGCCGAAATGTTACAAAAATTTGAAAAGCAATTTTCGTCAATTCCTTCTTATTTCTTGAAGCTGACCACTTCTGTCACAACCTCCATCTTCTTACTTCTTCATTGCCGCTTTTAGTGCTGCTGCTAATGGGCTTTCTTCTGGTTCTTCTGCCTGTGCATATTTTTTCAGCAAGCGACGTTCTTCATGTTTGGTCATTTTCTTCTTCTGCTCTTTTTTATCAAGCATTTTTTCTGTCGTTCCGTCGTATTTACAACGGAAATAAGCACCATTTTTGCCTTCGATGATTTCCATTTTCCGGTGACATTGTGGGCAGCGATGGTTGGAAACTTTAGGATCTTTTCTTCTGCGGTAGCTGCAATCTGAATTGGTGCAGACATAAATTTTGCCGTCTCGTGTGTTTTTCTCACGCAGATTGGCCCCACATTCTGGACATTTCTTTTGGGTGATCGAGAAATCTTGATATTCTTGTTTGCTTGATTTGATCTCATTCACCAAGCGTTTTGTTTCTTTTTCGATTCCATTCAAGAAGGTTCCTGCTTGTTTCTTTCCTGCAGCAATCGCTTCAAGGTCTTTTTCCCAGCTCTCTGTCAGATCCGGTGTCACTAAAGATGGGTTGACTAATACTAATAATTGTTTACCTTTAGGGGATACTTGCAGTCCTTGAGGGGTACGTTCCATCAACTCTGATTTGATCAGTTTCTCAATGATCTCTGCACGAGTAGCCGGGGTTCCCAGACTGTATTTTTCCATTTGTCCAAGCAAGCTTGCTTCTGTCAATGGTTTAGGCGGTGCAGATAATTCTTTTTTGATGGTGAAATCAGGATTGATCCGCATTCCTTTTTCCCATTTGACTGTTTCCGTTTCAGATTCCGTTTCGCCTTTCCACCCTGCTTGGACGACACGATTTTGTCGGAAAATGAATTGTTCTTTACCAAATTCAACCGTGACTTTTGTCTGACTGACTTTGTGTGGTTGAGCAAACAAGCCTAAGAAACGAGAGACGATCATCTGATAAATTTTTTGCTCTTCATTACTTAGTTTTTCATAACGTGCTCGGTTTTCAGTTGGCAAAAGCGCATGGTGATCGGTCACTTTATTGTCTTGGAATACTTTTGTCTGTTGGACGATGGCTCCGTTTTTCAAATACTGCTTGACCTCAGGAGCAAAGTCGCTGACTGCTTGCAGTCGTTCGTTCATCGTACTTCTCATGTCGTTTGTCAGATATTTGCTGTCTGTACGCGGATAAGTAACGATTTTATGGGTCTCATATAAACTTTGTACAAGACTTAATGTTTTCTTTGCAGAATAGCCATAGCGTTGATTGGCTTCTCTTTGGATCTCTGTTAAATCATAAGGCAGCGGCGCAGATTCCGTTTTTAATTTTTCTTGGACTTCTGTGACAGTTCCTTTGCTTGTACTGATCAATTGAACAAGTTTTTGTGCTTCTTCTTGTGTTTTTAAAGCAAATTGATTTTTTTGAACCATTTTGGCTTGTTCTTTTCCAGCTTGCAACGTGATTGTGAAATAGGTTTGTGGACGGAACTGCTCGATTTTCTTTTCTTGGTCTCTCACTAATGCTAGTGTCGGTGTCTGCACACGGCCTGCTGATAAATTATCGGCGTACTTCACAGTTAAGGCCCTGGTCACATTCAATCCTACCAGCCAGTCCGCTTTTGCCCGAGCAAGAGCAGATTCATACAATGCATCATATTCTTTTGCAGGTCTTAGTTGCTTGAATCCTGTTTTGATTGCTTTATCTGTTTGAGAAGAGATCCATAACCGCTTCACTGGTTTATTGAAATGCACATACTCTAAGATCCAGCGAGCAACAAGTTCCCCTTCCCTTCCGGCATCTGTCGCAATGACTGCTTCTGAGACATCTTTTCGTTGAGCTAGCTGCTTGATTGCTTTTAATTGATGTCCTGTTTTAGGAAGTGGTTTGATTCCTAGTTTTTTAGGGATCATTGGCAACGTGTCCATTTGCCAGCTCTGCCATTCCTTATTCAGATCTTCCGGCATTTTCAATCCTAATAAATGACCAAGGGCCCAAGTAACGATCACCTTGGGTCCTTCATAATAATTTTTGTGCTTTTGATTAGCACCAAGCACCTTGCTTAGGTCTTTCGCAACGCTTGGTTTTTCCGCTAGAATTAGTTGTTTCATAAAATTCCTTTCTGCTTTCTACTGTGATGGGCTGATGATTTTTCAACAACGCAAGTCCCTTGTATTGCTGTAAATCATCGTCACACTCTTCACACCAGCGCTCATCTCCGTCATTCCAAAAGGCGCTGAGAAAGTTGCTTTTTGCATTGATATATTCATAATCTTGATGGATTGCGATCCATTGTTTTTCGTACGCTTGTCGTGCTTCTTCAAAAGACTCGAATGTTTCTTCTGCTTCAATATCTTCTTCCCAGTCTTCAAAGAACCACCAAGGCTCATTGTCCCCGAACATGGTAATTACTTGATACATACTCGTGCTCCTTCTTTCAGCTTTTCTAGACTCATCTTAGTCACTTTTCAAGAAAGTTGCAAGAATTTTCTCTTATAAAAGGGTCATTTAATGAACATCTTGAAAATGATACAAATGAATCTGATTGTTTAAGGCAAAGTAGCGATAAAGTCATTGATCATCCAAAAATAGCTGTCCTCTGGATCGATTGTCGGTTCTTTTGTAAAGTATCCTAAAAAACGCAAGGAAAGATAGCCGTGGATCATACTACGTAATTCTCTGCTTCGGTGGACTTTTTCTTCTTTCGTTAACTGAAAAGCCTCAAAGATCTGCAAAATGATCTGGTTCGTTTCATGGATTCCCTCTAATAAAACTGCTTCATTGGTGTGGGGCACACTGATCAGCAACTCATACACTGCTTGATTTGAAAAAGCAAAGGATCGATAAGTTTCTGCATAGATCTGCAGTGCTTCCTGACCGCTTTTTCCCACAAGAGCCCGACGCAGCTGGTCATTAAGTTCCTGCAGAAGTTTTGCTGTTAACGCTGTTTTGACATCACGAATATTTTTGAAATGGTTATACAGCGAGGGAGCCTTGATATCCAAGCGTTTTGCTAAATGCTGAAAGGTTATTTGCTGAACATCCATCTCTTCTGCTAGTTCTCGAAAGCAGTCGATGATTTTCTCTTGAGACAGATTTCTTTTTTTCATTTCCATGTTTCCTCTCATAAAATAAATCCTTCACTCTTTCAGTTTACCACGAAAAAGAACGAGAAAAAAGAGACTTTCATTGATAAACTACATATTGTAGTTTATAATAAAGAGTCGTAGATGAAAATTTTCAGAAAGAAGGAGTCTAATTGGCTGCAAGAATAAAGGAAAAATTATTTAGGAAAAGAGAAACTTGGGAACAAAACTTGTTTGTCTTATGGTTTGGAACATTTATGGCTGGTATCGGATTTAGTTTAGTCATGCCTTTTATGTCACTTTACATAGATACGTTAGGTAATTATAGTACGGCACAATTGAACTTTTGGAGCGGATTGACTTTTTCATCTACTTTCTTGGTGACTACGCTGATCTCTCCTTGGTGGGGGAAATTAGCCGACCAAAAAGGAAGAAAATTGATGCTGTTGCGTGCTTCATTGGGAATGGCAATCGTCATTTCTTTGATGGGCTGCGTGACTAGTGTGTATCAATTAGTCGCATTGCGTCTGCTTCAAGGGATTTTTTCTGGTTATATCAGTAATGCCACTGCCCTTGTCGCAACTGGGACGCCAAAAGAAAAAAGTGGTCAAGTTCTTGGAACTTTAGCAACTGGTTCTGTTACAGGAACATTACTTGGACCGCTTCTTGGCGGGATCTCTGCTTCAGCGTTTGGCTATCGCCCTACCTTTTTCATTACAGGGATCATCTTATTTTTCGTCTTCTTGTTGAGTCTGTTTTTCGTCCATGAAAAATTTGTCCCAGTGAAAAAAGAAAACATGGTTTCTGCCAAACAGATTTTCAAAGACTTGAAATATCCACACGTCGTCATCGGTATGTTCGTCACAACGATGATCATCCAAGCATCCAACAATTCCATCAGTCCAATCATCAGTCTGTACATTCGTCAATTGCTGCATGGACATGGGAATGTTACGTTGATCAGCGGAATCATCGCTTCGATACCTGGAATTGCTACTTTGATAGCTGCTCCAAGATTTGGTCGCTTAGGTGACAAGATTGGGAGTGAAAGAATACTTGCGATTGGTTTGGGTTTTGCGATTTTGGTTTATATCCCAATGGCATTCGTCACGAATGTTTGGCAATTAGCTGCCTTACGTTTTTTGATTGGTATCTCTGATGCTTGTCTGCTCCCTGCTGTCCAAGCATTGATCACAAAATATTCGCCTCATCAAGCTGCTGGACGGATCTTCAGTTATAACCAATCTTTCCAAGCAACTGGTAACGTAGTAGGACCTATGATCGGCTCCAGTGTTTCCAGTGCATTTGGTTATCGTGGCGTCTTTCTTTCGACTTCTCTTCTTGTTTTGGTTAACTTCTTGCTTGTACGACACAATACACAAGAGATCCATCAGCAAGAAACTGCAGAAGAAAAAGCTTCAGGAGTCTCCATATCTTCAGAGCACTCTCCTTCTCATAGACAATAAGCGTAAATGAAAAACACTGCTTGAACAGTTGTCACAGACTGTCCTTGCAGTGTTTTTGTTTAGGCCTGTTTTTTCAAGAACTCAGATAAGAGGGATAATCCCTTTTCCAAGGTTTCTTTTTTACAACAGTAACCTAGTCGGGCATGCTTCGGCAAATCAAAGGCACTTCCTGGTACTAATAGTACTCCTGTTTCTTCTAATAAATTGATACAAAATGTCTGGTCATCTTCTTCGATGGCTAATTTGATGAAAGAAGTAGAGACGTAATTGGGAGCGACAAGTTCAACTTTCGGTTCATTTGCTACCCACTGTTTTAAAATCGCAAGGTTCTCTGTAATGATCTTTTTGTTTCGCTCCAAGATTTTTTCTTTGTTCTTCAATGCATGTACAGCAAGATCATCTGACAGGACTCCGCCGCAAATCATCGTGTAGTCTCGGTATTTTCGAAAAACCTCTGCCAATTCAGGTCCAGTAGCTGTCCAGCCAATACGGATACCTGGAATGGAGTAGGTTTTGGATAGGGAATTGGTTGCTATACCTTTCTCATAGACATCTACGATCGACAAGAATTCACCTTTATCCGTTAAAGGCGCATATACTTCATCTATCAATACATATGCATCTACTGTACGAGCAATTTCTGCGATTTTTTCTAAAATTTTCCGATCTAGCAATGTGCCTGTAGGATTGTTTGCACTATTCAAACAGATGATTTTTGTTTCAGGTTTGACTAAGGCTTCCAGCTGTTCTAAATCAAACTGCCAATCTTCTTCTTCCTTCAAATGAACAAAGTCAACAGTAGCACCTAAAGATTTGGGGATGTCATATAATTGCTGATAAGTAGGAAGCATCGAAACAACATGGTCTCCTGCTTCCACTAACGCGTATAGAGCTAAAAGATTAGCACCAGTCGCTCCATTCGTTTGTAAGATGTTTTCTGGATCGACGGTTTGATAAAGAGAAGCGACTTCTTGTTTGAACGTATCTGATCCTTCGATCCAGCCATAGTCCAATGGTTCATTTTTGCGTTTTTCGAAAAATTCACTTACGCTAGTCCCGTCTAAGCCAACGAGTTCGTCTAATGTCAATGCTTCGATCGAACTTTGTGCAATATCATATACCGCTTTCTTCTCCCATTTATTTAGCCATTCTTCTACACCGAAATTTGCGATTTCCATGTTTCTTTCCCCCTTATATCTTGATCCAGCCTACAGCAAGCAACCCGATTGAAAGCAGTGCGGCCACACAAATCAGCCCAATCATTACTTTTTCTTTTCCCGTGATTTGATGGTTGGTTTCCCGACAAGCGATCCAGTAGAAGCAAAAACCAGGAAGATAGGCAATACTACATAAAAGGACATAAGAAAATCCTGCTAAAATAATTCCCATCAATTCAAAAACTACAGCAATCCCACCGATCACTACTTGTTTTTTGACTCCTTCTTTTAAAGAAAACTGGACTTGATAGATTCCGACAAGCAGATAACAAATCAAGATTGCCGCTGTACATAAAGAATAGGCAAATTGATAGGCATAATCAGTAACTAAGAAAGTCAATAAGAATAGATTAGTCAAGATGGCAGTAACAACTAACGAATAAGTTGGGGCATTTTTTTTATTCGTTTTTCCCCAAGCTTTCGGCAACAGACCATCTCGAGCCATCAACATCGTTGTTTCTGCTGGGAGCATCGTCCAAGACAGCCAAGAACCGATGATCGAAATGATCAACCCGATATTGATCAGTGCCGCTCCCCAATTTCCCACGATTCCTTTTAAAATATTTGCCATAGCAGGTTGTGAAATAGTTGCTAACTCTTCTTGAGATAAGACACCGTATGGCAAGATCGAAGCAAGGATATAGATAAACAATAAACAAAGCAGCCCAATGATTGAGGCTTGCTGGGCTTCTGAACGTTTCTTCGCGCGGTTAGCTAAAACACTTGCACCTTCGATCCCTACAAAGACCCACATCATGACCATCAAACAACCTTTGATCTGCAACCAGATCGTTCCTTGCTGTCCTGATCCGTTCACTAGATTATCAGATACGTTGCCCCAAAAATCAGTAGTGAATATATTCACTTTAAAGGCGATAAATACAAATATTAAAAATAGGAATAATGGCACTAATTTACAGATCGTCACGATCGTATTGATCACGCTCGCTCCTTCGATCCCATTGTTTACTAATAAAGTCAGACCCCAAATAAAAAGACTTGCAAATAAAATAGAAGGAACATTTTGTCCCCCTTTGAATATCGGAAAAAATTCTCCCATGGCACTCATTAGCATCGTCGCAAAAGCAACATTTCCTAGCCACGCAGACAACCAATAGCCCCAGCCACTAATGAAGCCACCTAACTTCCCAAATGAAGCTTCTGCATACCCAAAAATCCCGCCATCCAGATCTGGGCGTTTTTCTCCTAAATGATTCAGCGATAATACCAAAGCTAAAATACCAATCCCGACGATTATCCATGAAAGGATTGCTGGCCCAGGGGCTGCAGAACTAGCCAGATCACTCGTGATTCCAAACACACCGCTTCCGATTGACGAACTGACAACGAGAGCAACCAGTCCCCACTTACTAATACCTGTCGATTTCTTTTCCATTTCCATCACCTTCACTTATAAAATTGAACAAACAACCTGCAAAATATTTCCTTTATTTTGCAACTGCTCTTGCTTATCAAAAAGCAACTTTATTCATATTATTGGATATTATGGACTGTTTTCACTGAAATTACAAGTATAAAATGAATAAAAATTAATTTCATTACAAAAAAACAGCTATGCTGCCCAAAAGAAAAGGTGTTTCTTTTGTTAGCCATAGCTGTTTTGATTCATTTCATATTACTTAAACGTATTGTAAAACTTTTGTTTCTTGGTATGCATGGTCGATCAAACCGCCACCTAGACATTCCATTCCGTCATAAAATACAACTGCTTGTCCAGGAGTGATGGCACGTACAGGTTCGTCGAATACGACTTCTGCACGGTTATCATCCAATAAGCGAACTGTCACAGGAACATCTTGTTGACGGTAGCGGAATTTCGCTGTGCACTTGAATTCTTTTGGCATTGGTTCATTCGTCGTAAAGTGGATTTGACTTGCATCCAAGCTTGTGGCGTACAGTGCAGGATGGTGGAACCCTTGACCCACGTATAATGTGTTCGTCGCTAAATCTTTCCCTACGACAAACCAAGGTTCTTGCGAATCTCCTCCGCCACCGATTCCTAGGCCTTGACGTTGACCGATCGTATAGTACATCAAGCCAGCATGCTGCCCTTTGACTTCACCGTCAAGAGTGACCATATTGCCTTTTTTCGCTGGTAGGTAGTTGCTCAAAAATTGTTTGAAGTTCTTTTCACCAATAAAGCAGATTCCTGTTGAATCTTTTTTCTTAGCAGTCGCAAGGCCTGCGCGTTCAGCAATTGCCCGCACTTCTGATTTTTCCATACCGCCTAGAGGGAACATCGTTTTTGAAAGCTGTTCTTGTGATAATTGACTAAGGAAGTAAGTTTGATCTTTATTGTTGTCTACTCCGCGAAGCATATGGACCACACCGTTTTCATCGCGAGTGACTTGCGCATAATGTCCAGTAGCTACATAATCAGCACCAAGATCCATTGCATAGTCCAAGAATGCTTTGAATTTGATTTCTTTGTTACACATCACGTCTGGGTTAGGTGTACGTCCTGCGCGGTATTCGGCTAGGAAATATTCAAATACACGGTCCCAATATTCTTTTTCGAAATTCACAGAATAATAAGGAATCCCGATTTGAGCAGCTACTTTCGCTACATCCTTATAATCTTCCGTGGCCGTACATACGCCGTTTTCGTCCGTATCATCCCAATTTTTCATGAAGATTCCGATCACGTCATATCCTTGTTCCTTTAATAAAAGTGCTGTTACAGATGAGTCGACACCGCCGCTCATCCCTACGACAACGCGTGTTTGGCTGTTGTCTGTCATGATATCACCATCATTTCAATTAGATTCTGAAACATCTACGAGTTGAAGGTCGCAACTTTTCAGTATTTTACATTATACGTCATATTTCTGAAAATTTCATCCCTTAATTATCAGCGTTCGAATACATAACCTATCATAGGGAAAAAACAGCGCTATCTTCATACCCCAATGATTCTCATGATCAAAAGAGGAACGGCAGTTTCGATTCATAAGAAAAACAAAAGAACAATATTGTAATAAGTAGCAAATAGATAATTCATTCCTAAAAGTAGCCACTTTATTCGATTATCTTCAAGTTTTGTAGAGAAATAGAGACCCATCAAGCCGGAAATCATCATGAAAAGCAACAAAGCGATGATTACCCACATCCTGTCAGTATTTAAATAGAAAGCCAATAGATAATGGATCCAAATAAGTAAACTAAACGATATCAACATCGGTAGACCTAGACCGAACAAAAAAAATGCTTTTTCTTTCTGTTTATATGCTAATATTTCTACTAAACCAATATACAACACACATCCTAGCAACAAATCCAACCTAGATAAACTTAACCACCCAATGATGTAAAAAAGCCCTACTCCGCAAATCAAAAGAAAATGAAGAGCAATCACTAGCCATTTTACTTTTATGGAATCCATTCTTCTTGTAAAAGCTAGACTGATACCACTTAAAATCCAACATGAATACTGAATGATCAGAAACCCTATCACTTCATGACGAATATACAAATGACTGCTGAGCAAAATCATACAGAAGACTAACAGAACCACCGATACCCGCTTACTTTTCTTACTTTCTATTGATAACATTCAACTCGCTCCTTTTTAATTGTTTGCTTCGTTGCTGACTTCAAAAAGTTTGAAACAAAATAAATAGAAATTGGAGAACATTAAAATATGTAGCAAATAGATAATTGATAACTAACAACAGCCATTTTAACTTCGCAGATTTGATCTTTGTCGAAAAATAAAGACCTGCTAAGCCGGGGAAAAGCATTAGAATCATTAATACTACACCATGGGACCATCCATAATATAAATGACCCACAATCAGAAACCATACCGACACTAACATAGATACACATAAACCGATTAAATTGACATTTAGTTTCATTTATTTTCCCTCATTTTCGTTTTTTATTGAAACAACAAACTAAAACAGAACAGTTTATCTAGCAAAAATCAGCCAACCATAAATACCAATCAAATCAAGCAGGATGACTAGCATTTTTAATATTTGAGAATTGATTTTTGTCGAAAAAACCAAACTCAAACCGCCAGTACTCCAACAACAAAATGTTATGAACACTAAGAACTGAAAATTATTTTCTATAGAAGGATGAAAATAAAAACTAGCTGAAATGAAACAAATTGACAACAAAATTATTGAAATGATCGTACACGTCTTACTTTTTAGTGGTAACATTTACACATCTCCTTTCTAATTGATTGATACTTGTCTATCTTCAAAAAAACTCTAAACAAAAAATCTCACAATTTGTTATTTAAAAATAAACAAATAAAAAATATAATAACGCAGTAAAATAAATAGATATACAAATCAACACGCCTATTCAATACTCATCCCTACCAAGAAATTGTATCTTCTGTAGACTATCTAACCCCAAATAAAATATAACACCTTTGATTTCATTCGTAAAAAACCTAAGTTAAACGCTAATTATTCCATTAAAGATAACAGTTCTCAATTATTGATATAGCTGATTTTACTCTTTGGTGTTATGTGCAATATACGCCTAGATTAAATAACTGATATATTTTATTTTTAAGCTATCATCATGCCGATTCATATGTTATTATTCTAGCATAAAACAAGGAGGGATTACATTGAAATCAAAAATTAAATTGTTTCTGACTACCTGTTTACTCGCCGTCGCATTTGCCATCCCAATCACTACTGTACATGCTGATACAGATACCCAGCAGATATTGGAGGAGTATTATGAAGAATTCAAAAATGAATACGCTTCCTTCGATCAGGCATTTGAAGAGTTCACCTCGAATTATTACAACCAACCATTCAATTCCGCGATTTCCGAAGAAGACCACTTGCGTGACTACCTAAACACCGTCAATGAGCACTATATTCGTAAAGAAGCCGAACAATTATCCAAAGACCCGCCTCTCTGGTCATTCAATATCGGAAATGCTTTGGAGAATATCACTTTTGAAAAAGTACCGACTTATCATAAATATGATCTGATGAATATCGTTCAACCAGGAGATATCATTTTTGAAAGAAAACGAGCGGATATGGTTTTGCGTTATCTTCATCATGTGATGATCGTAGAAGGCATTTATGAAGAGACACATATCATCAATGGAAAACCAGAGACTTTCACATATATTCGGACTATCGAAGCAACTGATTATAAGTCCTATACTTGAAACAAAAGCTGGAGGCGTTGTTTACGGTGCCTTGGATGATGAACGGTTCGATTATACACATTCGACTATTTTAAGAGTTTCAGCAGCGACAACAGCACAAAAAAAAACAGCCATCTCATTTATGCATGGACAATTAGGTAAACAGTATGATGCAGGATTTGGCCTTTTTACTAAGAACCGCTTATCTAGTAGGAAAGATTGGTATTGCTCTATCCTAGTGTGGGCTGCTTATATGAACGCAACACCAGATGGGAGAATCGATGAACTAACTGATAAAAGTAATCCTAATTTCCAAGGAATTGATTTAGAAACAAAGCAGTTAGTAAACGAACCAGGAGTAAACCCCAATGATATCTTTCGTTCCCCAAAAGTCGAAAAAATCAATCCTTTTTTCGTAGATTATAAAGATTACGCAGAAAACATACGCTGGTCGAACACCGGCACTCCTACAGATGATAAAGATTTCATTTTTAGTCGCGGTTCCAATTCATACACCTTAAGGAATGATTATCATTTCATCGCCACGGACAAAAATAACGGGAGACCTTATGCAAGTACACGTCTTACTTTCGGGCGCAATCATTCTGGAACAATCATCGTAGAATTCGATATGTTCACCCGTTTTCTTTTAACAGACGAAGCAAGAGCCAAATTTTCTGACAGGAATATCCCGCTTATTCCAAAGACGATCGAAGATTCTGATGTTCCGAACCATGTGATGAACTGGATCAACACCTATACCCAATGTTCGTTGGAGATCGTTTATTCTAACAATATCTCTACTGACAACAATCACTTAAGATATAATCCTTCTTTTACAAAAATCACGAAGAAAAAACATCCAGTCAATCCTTATCATATCAACCAAGTCGTCCATACACCGCCTGCCTTCACTCAGCAAAGATTTGATTATACAGAGAACCTCAGTATCTATGACAAATACGAAATGACGCGACCGAATCCTTTCAATGCGGATGTTTCTTATAATCGAGCTACACCAAGTTGGTATTATTTTTATAATAACTTCTATGTACTAGTGAAATTAGAGAATGGCACATATCGCTATGCCGTCTATCTCAGATTTCACGGATCATTCACAACTGCGGCTTCTGTCAGGAATGGTTATGGCTTCAATCATGATTTCACGATGACGGATGAAGCTAAAGCGATTTATGGGAATTACTTCTATCGTATCGGTGTGAATCAGTCAGTGGATTATGCGATTGACTGGTTAAACCGATACACAAAAGAAAACACCCTGATCGTCTATTCCACTAATATAGATAATGATGTTAGGAAATTGAATGATGGTACTGCCACGGTCAGAAAAGCAGTTAATGATCAAGGGAAATTCGTGTACTGTATTTTGTAGTTCCTCCTTACAACATATGGCTGTATTACTAAAAAATAGGATAAAAAGTCGCGCCAAAAAGGGACGACTTTTTATCCTATTTTTGAAAATCAGGTACTTCAATTCTTTTATAACATGCAGCGAACTGCTTTTCCGTTTTGTTCCTTGTGACACAGAATTGGGTAGCAGGCTCAAAAGCTTGCATTTGTGGGGACAAGTCCTGCCAAATCAAAAACACGAGAAGCTGTTTTTGGTTGCCTGTTCTTATCACTTGATGCAGGGCAGCTTTTTCACGACCTCTTTGCTTCATATATTTCTTTGATTTGCTGCTCGGATAACGGCGTACCGAATGGCAGTTTTTCTTTTAGAAGGTCTCTTTCTGGTGCGTCTACGCCTACATTGACGACATTTTCAATGGGAACACTATAATGATGGATATGCCCGTGAAGGTTTCGAATGGTGTCGTTAGGTCCGAGTAACATTGGATAATGCGTCAAGTAATATTGCTGATGGTCGAACTTCACGATAGCACCTACGTCATAAAAATAAAATTTGGGACTGCCATCAGAAAGTCCAGGATCGTTTTTTTCTAAATAACGGAAGAACGCACGACTGTCATGATTCCCTTTGATCAAGTGGATCGTTCCTTGCAGTTGACTGACTAATTCTAAGATGTCTGCATTTGCTTTTTCATACTGCGGATGCATGGCAAGATCACCTAGATGATAGACGTGATCCGTTTCTTTTACTACTGCATTCCAGCTAGTGATCAACTGTTGGTTCATCTCATCTACATTTGCAAAGAGTCGCGGAGCAAAGTCATTTTCTCCTAGTAAACGCTCATGAAAAAAGTGCATATCACTCGTAAAATAATTCATGTTTCTCCTGCCTCCCTTTTCCTTAGAGTAAACAAAATTGCTGATCGGAGCAACTCATAACATCTAAAAAAGCTGTGAAAAAACCACTTGATTTCAAGTAGGAAGAAAATTTTTATCACCGCTCCTTTTCTATTCGTTTTCTTGTTCACGGTGTTCTTTCACCAGTTTTTTCTGTAATTCTTTATCATAATTTCGAGCAACGGGTGTCAAAAATAAAACGATCCCACATAAAAGCGTACCAATTCCCGCAATCAGAAACATCTTTTCTACACCAATCTTATCTGTCAAGGGGCCGGCAAATATTAAGCCAATCGGCCCTGGCAAAGTCATTAATGAGTTGAATACACCTAAGACTCGTCCTAAAACGTTCGGTTCATAACTCTGTTGGATGATCGCCATCAGTAAGGTATTGAAATAAGGTGTGGCAAAACCTGCTCCGGCATTCAGTAAAAGAAAATAAAAGAATCCTTGTGTTGTCCCCGGCAACAATCCACTAGCACCAATCGTGGTACCTACGACTACATAAGCCATGAAAATCGGCTTCATCCGGTCTTTCCATTTTCCAAAAAAGCCAATCACCGCCCCACCTGCAAGCATCCCTACTGAATAGACTACTTCGACAAGACCCGCCTGTCCTACATTTTGACCAAAATAGCCCATCGTCATCAACGGATACAGACTGGCAGCTGGCATAAACAATAACGTGAACACAGCACCGTTGAGCATGATATGCCAAAGACCTTTATTCTCGTACAATTTTTTCACACCAAATTTTGTATCTGTCAACAAATGAATGGTTTCTCCTTGCGAAATAACCTTAGGGATCGTCACAAAAACAAGTAATCCCACACCAAATACCGCGCCTAGCACATCAAGCAAAATCAGCCAGTTGATAGGTATCACTGTAAATAAAAACGCACCTATTGCAGGCGCAATGATAAAATTCGCTGACTGGACCATGCCTAGCTGTCCATTGATACGTGTCAGCTCTTCTTCTGGGACCATCGTAGGAAGGATCGATTGGATCGTCGGCATCTGGAAAGTTTGAGCAATTGCACGAATGAACAACGATACAAACACTAGCCACAACGGAAATGTGTCAGAAATCGTGCCGACTACTACCAAGACCATCGCAAATAATGCGACAATGATATCTGTCAAAATCAACAATCGCTTTTTGTCCCAACGATCCACCAACGGACCAGCAAACGGACTCAGCAAAACCATCGGGATCATACCTAATAACGTAGCAAAGCTCAAGATCGTTGCTGAACCTGTCTCTTTCGTCAGATACCAAATGATTGCATATTGCACGATCATACTCGTGATTCCAGATAAAAATTGACCTGTCAAAAACAAGTTGATATTTTTACGCCAATGTAAAACCGGCTCCTTTTCTTCTCCCATATCCTTCCCCCACTTTTTCTAAGACTTATCGTCCTTACGTAGCTAGAATTATACTTGATTATTTCCTTGAAACCTAGCTGTTTGTTCAAATACCATCGTTATATATTTTCAGTTTTGTTAAAAAAGTAAAATTAACAGAAAAAAATCAGCAATCATGCTAAACTAAGGAAAAAATAGGAGGGCATCAGTCATGAAAATCAACTTTCAGACCACTCTTACCCCTGAAGAAATCAAAATCGTACTTGAACAGGCACAGGGTACGATCTGGATCAGCCACAAACTGCCTAAGCTTCCAGAAAATGCTTTTTATCTCTTTTATCATCAAAAAGTGTGTACAGCAATTGGAAAAACGGTGCAACCAGAAACAATCGATACCGTCATCATGATTCAGCTTCCTTGGGATATAGAAGCCGATTATATGATCTACTTGCTCACCGAACAAGCAGAAAAAGCTGGTCTTACAATAGCCAAAGAATCATTTCCTTCGATTCCTGAAACGGCTAGAAAGAAAATGGCAGAACACCAAGAGAAGATTGCTGCTATACTAAGTACATTTGGTTATCCAATCGATTCTTCCGTGCCATCTGCCGCTGAAGATACGAAGAAAAAACCAGCAAAAGCTCGTCATCGCTGGTCAAAAGAAGTCAGTGAGATTCCTTTTACCGTCGATTTCAGAGGAAGTCAAGCAACGCTTTACTGGATCAAACGAAATGAATTGCTGATCAAAGCAGGCGCGACGCTCGTCAAAGATCCTCCTTTAAATAAAGACGGCTCATTAGGTTATGCTGCAAAATATGGGCAAAAGCTACGAGATGATTATAAAGACAAGATTTCAGGCACAACCACGATCGAAGATATCATCGTAAAAAGTGTGAATGAGGCAAGCTTGCTGTTGTACTTTGCCGGAACAAATAGTTGGTTGGAAATAGTGGATGAACATGGAAAATCAATTGATGAGTGGACGAGAGTCTGATTTACAGCAGAAAAAATAAAAAAGACAACTATTTTGTGTCGTCCTTTCAAAGTTAGAGATCTAACGTTTAGGCCGTTTCAAAACTAGTTGTCTTTTTATATCCACAGGTTATTCGACTTTTTCGAATAATCCTCGGCTGATCATCCCATCCATCAAAAAATAGAATTTATCTTGACTCATTTTCTGTTTCGGATCTTTGAAAATATTGACTGCTTTCAGTCCGTTTGCTGTAGTAATCGACATTTTCAATGTTTGGATATCTTTTGATACAGTGATTTTCAGTTTGAAGCCTTCTTTGCTTTGCGGCGTTGCATCTAATGGTCGGATCAATTGATAATTGCCTCCGTTTGTTTCTGTAAACCCATTATCGCGCAATGTATATCTTTTTGCATCAGGATGCAAACGATAGCTGATCGGTGCGCCAAGTACAGTTGCTGTTGTTTCAAATGCCATGATTTTCACCTCGATAAAATTAGTTTCTCTTTATTATAAAAGTTTATCCTGATTTTTACTAGGTTTTTCAGTTAAGTTCCCTAAAAAATGAAGGCGTTCTCTCAGACATCTGTCCACATCAGAATGACTTTATTAGTTATTTTTTGACAGCACGAACTAATTGATCAAGGAAATAATGGATGTCTTCTTCAGTATTTCCCAATCCAAAGCTGATACGAATGGATTCTTTTAGTATCGGCGTATCTTCTCCATACATCGCTTCTAATACGTGAGAAGGTTCGATGTTCCCTGCTGTACAAGCCGAACCAGTAGAAATAGCGATTCCGTTCAGATCAAGCTTCATCAGTAGCAAATCATTTGCTTCGCCAATCAAGCGAAGATTCAACACATGAGGGAGTTTATTCGTTAAATCACCATTTACTTGATAAGGGATGTCGTTTGCTTCTAATGTATCAAGAATCAATTGTTGGAATCCTTGATATTTGTTGTTACGTGCTTCACGTTCTTCAGGTGACAGCAGTTCAACTGCTTTTGCCATTCCCCAGATTCCTGCCAAGTTTTCTGTACCTGCACGCCGTTTTTCTTCCTGCTCGCCACCTAAAAGCAAGGCAGGGATATTTACTCCGTCTCGTTTATATAAGAAACCGACGCCTTTTGGTCCATTGATTTTATGAGCAGAGATACTTAATAAATCGATTCCTAATTCTTCTGGATGGATCGTTTGGTTTCCATAAGCTTGTACCGCATCTGTATGGAAATAAGCTGGATGATCTGCTAAAAGTTCACCGATTTCTTTGATTGGCATCAAATTTCCGATTTCATTGTTCCCGTACATCACAGAGACCAAGATCGTATCTTCTCGTAACGCTTTTTTGACCTCTTCGATCGACAGATTCCCTTTTTCATCTACAGGCAGATATGTAACGTCAAACCCCTTTGTCTCTAAATATTTCATGGTATTAAGAACAGCAGGATGTTCGATAGCTGTAGTGATTAGATGTCTGCCTTCTTTTTGACGCGAGAACGCTGTTTCTAAGATAGCTGTATTATCCCCTTCTGTTCCACCACTATTAAAGATGATCTCATGAGGTTTTGCTTGCAGACTATCTGCAATGATTTGTCTTGCTGTTTCCAATTTTTCATGCGCGTGGCGGCCAAACCCATGTATGCTTGAAGGATTACCAAACGTTTCTTGCATGATCGCCGTCATCGCTTCAATTACTTGCGGATGCATGGGGGTAGTTGCCGCATGATCCAAATAAATAGTTTTCACTTCATTCATCCCTCCCAAATTATCGCTAGGCACATTCTAGCATAAAACAGCGAACATACCAAAGAAGAGATTACTTTTACCTAGAAGGCACTTAGTGTAGCGAAAAAAAGACTGCCCAAAATAAGGTGCAGTCTTTCTTCTCGTTGCTAATTGATCTTCTCGTTTTTTGTCTTTTTTCTTATTCGAATTCTTTTTCTTCCAGACGGAATAACGGACTCATCGGTGTATTTTCATGGATGCGTTTGACCGCTTCACCCATTAATTCTGAGCATGTAACGATCGTTAAGTTTTCCGGATGACGATTTTCTTCTGTGAAAACAGAATCAGTGATACAAATATCTTTGATTGGTGCATTGTCTAAAATGCTTTTCGCATGATCGGACAATAATCCATGTGACGCACAGGCATATACTTCTTTTGCGCCGTTTTCTTTTAATACATTTGCTGCTCGTGCAAGCGTTGCTCCGGTGTTCAAGATATCATCTACCATGATACATGTCTTTCCTTGAACATCACCAATCACATAACCACCCTCCGTTGAAGCATCATCTGCATGGTCTACGATGGCTAATGTACTGTTCAAATATTCTGAAAGACTACGTGCACGCTGAACGCCGCTGTTTTTTGGCGACACAACTACGATGTCATCTCCCGTCAGACCTAATTGACGGTAATAATGAGCAAACAATGGCATCGTAAATAAATTATCTACAGGAATATCAAAGAATCCTTGTACTTGAACCGTGTGCAAATCTAAAGTCAGTACTCGAGTTGCTCCTGCTTCTTCGATCAAGTTAGCAATCAATTTCGCAGTGATCGGTTCATGAGGTTTCGCCGTGCGGTCTTGTCTAGCATACCCATAGTAAGGCAATACGACATTGATCGTTTTCGCACTTGCTCGCTTCATTGCATCAATCATAATCAGCAGTTCCATGTAGTAGTCATTGACAGGTGCATTCGTTGATTGAACGATGTACACATGATCCCCACGGATACTTTCTTCAATATTGATGGAAATCTCCCCATCACTAAATTGCTTCACGACGCTTTTACCTAATTCTGTTCCAAACACTTTCGCGATTTTTTCAGCTAATGGACGATTCCCATTCAAACTAAAAATCTTCAACGTGTCATCCTGATACTTATTACTCATGTAGTCCTCCCCAAAACTTCTCTATTCTTCGATAGTTTAACATATTTTTCCAAGATTTTCTGTTAATTTCAGCAAATTCTTAAGGAAGTGAAACTGTTCCGTTACTCCAACTGGCAGGAATAACTTTATGATAGTCCCCCCAGTTGTCGTGTACTTTGTAATAACGTTCTCCTGTTTCAGTTTCAAAATAAGCATACGCCGTCACCCAATGATTGCCGTAAGTACTACCAAGTACTTTCAAGATTCCAATCATCACAGGCTTGCCTTCACGTATACGTTTTGTGGCTCGCTGCCATGAACCTAGAAGAGTTGCTCGTGCACGCTCGTGATTGCCATTCTTCTTTAAAAAACTAGAAATCCCTGTACTGACTTGAAAAGGAATCGTAGGAAGGCCTAGTGGTTGGATTTGGCTACGCAACGCCTTTGTCAATGCCATCGAGTTAGACGTGTTTTTCTTGCGGATCTCTAGGGGAAGCATCCACTCTTCACGATAGTCTTGATAGTAGGCAAGTAAAACCGCCGCCGCATAAGTCCCGCAAAGATAACCTGAAGGAGTAGCCCATTTCTTATACCTTAAAAAACGTTCTTCTGGCAATCCCACCCAACAATTTGTGAGTTCTTTTCCTGACCTTTTTTCTTCGATCAAAACAGGCACCTCTTCTTTTCTGTGGATCCATTGAGAGAACTCGATTGGTGCTTCATTGATCAGTCTCCATTGGCTACGAGAAATACCCTCTTGATAGGTATATTCTGCTGGAGAGTATTCTATCGGATGTCCTGATTGATCGATGATCACATAACTTTGATCTTCAAAAATCAGTGCTAAAAAAAGCCGTTCGCTTTTTTTTGATTGTAGTTGCTGGGTGCTGGCTAATTTTTTGATTTTTTTATCTATTTTAAAATAGAAAGGTTTATCCACTACTTGTTTCAGTTGGGATCGCCTCCTTTTTTTCATTATAAGTGAACGATTGAAAAAAACAAATCAGTTTGATTGTCCGAATTTTCAAATTTTTTTATGTTCTATTTGTTAATTCCTTCATTTTGTAAGATAATGGGCACACGAAACAAAAAAGGAGCGATCGATGAATGAACAAAGAACGATTGAAACAAGATTTCTATGAAGCAGTCAATGAAGAATGGCAAAAAACAGCAAAAATCCCTGCAGATAAACCAGCTACAGGCGGTTTCCAAGACTTAGTTGACGGGATCGACCAACTTTTGATGGGAGAAACAGACGATCTGCTTGCCCATCCAGAAAAAGTATCTTCAGAAAAAATGAAACATTTCCTTGCTTATTATCAACTGGCAAACGATTATGACCGAAGAAATGAGTTGCATGCTCAACCACTTCAGCCTGTAATCGAGAAAGTTGAATCATTGCAGTCTTTCGACGAATTGAATGAGCAATTCCCGGAATGGTTGTTGGATACACTACCATTGCCATTTAATCTAGATGTAGATGCTGATATGAAGAATGCACAGACGAATGCTTTCTTCGCTTATCCGCCTTCTTTATTTCTTCCAGATAAGACGTATTATGCACCAGAACATCCTAACGGTGCACAACTAATGGGCGTTTTCTTTGATATGGCGGTTCAATTATTGGAGCTTGCTGGCAAAGAAAAAAGTCAGGCAGAAGCAATCACAGAACAAGCAGTGCAATTTGATAAATTGATTGCTCCTCATGTAAAAAGTGCAGAAGAAAACGCAGATTACAGCAAAATGTATAATCCGCAATCTTTTGACACATTTATTCAATACACAGATAAACTTGACTTGAAAAAACTTGTCACTGGTTTGATTGGGACAACCCCAGATAAAGTGATCGTCACTGATCCAGTGTACTTTGATCATTTGAATGACATCCTGACAGAAGCTCATTTCCCCTTATTCAAAAGCTGGATGATCATTAAAACAGTACGTTCTCTTAGTGGGTATCTATCAGAAGAATTCCGCCAAGTCAGCGGAATCTATTCTCGCGTATTGTCTGGAACAGACGAAGCAATGCCTCAGAAAAAAGCAGCGTATTATCTTGCCTCTGGTCAATTTGATCAAGTCGTTGGTGATTACTACGGGAAAAAATATTTCGGCGAAGCTGCTAAAAAAGATGTAGAGCAAATGGTGAAAAAAATGATTGCCGTTTATAAAAAACGGCTAGAAGAAAATGACTGGCTTGGGGATGCAACAAAAGAAAAAGCCGTCATAAAATTAAATAACTTAGGTATCCAAGTCGGTTACCCCGATAAGATCCCAGCACTATTCGACCAATTCAAAACAGTGCCTGCAGATCAAGGTGGTACTTTGCTTTCAAACACTCTTGCTTTCAGCAAACTCACATTAAAAGATCGTTTCAGCAAATGGAACAAACCGGTAGATCGTTCAGAATGGGAAATGAGCGCTGATACAGTCAATGCTTATTATCATCCATTCCGGAATGTGATCGTCTTTCCGGCAGCCATCCTTCAAGCGCCGTTTTACAGTCTAGAACAATCAAGCTCTGCTAATTACGGGGGAATCGGAGCTGTTATCGCTCATGAGATTTCCCATGCATTTGACAATAACGGCGCTTTGTTTGATGAATATGGCAACTTGAACAATTGGTGGACAGAAGAAGATCTTGCACAATTCCAAAACAAAGCACAAGCAATGATCGAAGAATTCGATGGTCTGCCTTTTGCTGACGGAAAAGTAAACGGAAAATTAACTGTTTCAGAAAACATTGCGGATGCAGGCGGTCTAAGCTGTGCATTGGAAGCAGCAAAAACAGAATCAGATCTTTCTATCGAAGAATTCTTTGTCAATTGGGCAACGATTTGGCGTACAAAAGCAAAAAAAGAATACCAACAACTTTTACTGCAAATCGATGTTCATGCCCCTGCTAAACTTCGAGCAAATGTGCAACCAAAAAACCTTGACGAATTCTATGAAACATTTGGTATCACGGAACAAGATGCTATGTATCTAGCGCCAGAAAAAAGAGTGCGAATCTGGTAAAAGGTTGTGAAAAAGCTGTCCTGCATCAAGTAATAAGAACAGCCAAACAAAAATAGCTCCTCCTATTTTTCGTTTGGTTGGGCTTATTACCGCAGATGCAAGCTTTTGAACACCGTATATCAGAGGTTGTGAAAAAGCTGTCCTACTTCAAGAAATAAGAACAGCCAAACAAACACAGCAAGTGGGATCTCATCTATAAAAATGATAGAAGGAAGCGGGACGAATTGACGTCTCACTTCCTTCTTTTTTTACTTTCCTCAACTAATTGTTCTACCTTATCAAAAGGATACCGTGCGTTTATTTTTTTCGCTGTTTCATGACATAAGCAGCTACACCGATCAACAAAATTCCTCCAGCTACTGCTAACAACGGGCTATTAGACTCTCCTGTTTGTGGAAGTCCTTGAGCGCCATCTTTTTCCCTTTCTTTTGCTGTCCCATCTGGATCAGAAGGTTTTTCATTTGGCGATCCATTCCCTGGATTTTCCCCTTCTGGTTCATCAGTTCCCGGCGGCACACTGACAGCTTCTCGCACTGTGATCGCTTTTTGCTGGGTAACAGGTTCTGTATGAGCAACCCATTTTTCACCATCAAATGTTTCCGAACGATAAGTGACTTCTAGCGTATATTCTCCTTTTGAGGGTGCTGAAAAAATAGCGGTATGATTAGAAAATTGAGCACTTGACTGTGTTTCAACGATTTGGATCTTTTCTGGGAAATAACGCATATCTTCAAAGACAGGCGTTCCTTGATTTGGTGTGAATGCTGACACAGATACTGTAAAAGGCTTCAGTTCGATGATATTTCCTTCTGCATTCTCCGTCACACCATTTGCCTCTTGGATAATGATTGGATTATTTTGTTCGTTTGGTTTTGTCTGATTTGGTTCTTGTACGATTGCATATTCTGGATACTCCGAAGACGGTGAGGTTTCTCCGTCAAAAGTAGCACCTACAGATAGTGGAAGACCATCTACTCTTCCCTTTTTTGTTTGACGATTCTCCGGTTTGATTTGCATCAATCCATGGACATGGATGCTTCCATTCGCATAGCGCGTAACAGGCTGCTGCCCTTCTTGCGAATGTGTATTTAGAGATTCGATCCAATCTTTTGATACGGTATGCCCAAGAGTATTTTCTGATTGTTTCTCTCGTTCATTCCAATAGTAGTTCAACGAGTGATAGATTTGATCTTCGTTTTGATTCAATGGGCGGATCTGCTCTCTCATCTCAAGATTTTCTGTTCGGAAAGATAAGATACCAGAAGCATGGAAGTCTGTGTTTCCTGCCGAAGAGGTATAAAGAGCCACATTATAGGAACCATTGTTGAAGCTTGTACTGCTATTGACGATAATATCTGTTCCGCTATTGGAATCGATTCCTTTCGCAAGATTTTCGAAAGACAAACTATTGATCAATTCATGAGGGCCCGATAAAGAGGAACCACCCATTTTGAATCCATTACCGTTCCCTTCTCCTTCAACTCTCGGTACCCAACCGTTTCGATAAGCAACTGAGTTTTTGATGACTACTTTCCCGATCGAACCTGTTTCATTTTTAGCAAAAAGATCCCAACCATCATCTGCATTATGATAAGCGATACAACCGTCAAATACATTCCCTTCTCCTATTGTCAGTTTGGCCGCAAATCCATCGGCATCTTCAAATCCCGGGTCGGCATTTTCAAAAGATGTACAGTTCTTGACTAAGTTATGCGCTGGCCATGCTTCGAAAGGATCATTTGAGCTACCACTGATTTGGATTCCTGTATTTCCATTCCGATAAGCATGGATCTCTTCAATCAAATTATGGTTTCCAGAAATCTGCAATCCTTTTTGCATAGCAGCACTATTTGTAACGTCAAACCCACGTAAAACCCAGTAGTGACTAAACAGTGTCATCCCATTTCCAGTTCCTTTAAAATCAAGTACAGGTCGCTTGTTTTCTGGATTTTTCTCTGCAATCAATTGAATCGGGTTTTCTCTTGTCCCGTTAACTCCTTTTGGAATCGTCAATCCTCTTTCAAAGGAATAAGTTCCAGGAGCCAGGACGATTGTCTGCCCAGCATATGCGTATCTCAATGCTTGCGTCAGAGATAACGGATTTTGTCTGCTTCCGTTTCCTGTATCTGACCCTTCCGGTGTTACATAAACTGTCGAGTATTTAGGTTTACGGTAATCAACTGTATGCAGGATCTCTTTTGTTTCATAACTAGCCATCTCTACGTATTCTTCTGGCGGATAGTTTTTATCTGGTGTAAAACTGAAAGTAAATTCGTTCGTTCCTTCCATCAATTTTGTCTGATAATCAAATTCCCGATTTGCAGTGATTGCCAAGTCTTTCGCATTCTCAAGTACCTCTCCTGTTGCTTGATTTTTGATTGTTAATAATCCGTCAGCATTTGCTCTAAAGGACATAGTATGGTCTTGGTTTCCTGAATGATTACTAGAGGTCACAGTGTAAATCGGATCAATCAAGCGAATGGGCCTTTCTTGTCCAGGAGGATCTGTCGCAGGATCTGAGTAAGCCACTTCGATTCCTTCTACCTTGATCGTCATATTCCTTGCTGCAGCAAATCCTGCATAGATAACCGATTCATCGGAAGCATATAGCTTTTCCCAGTCATACATGATGTCAGAAGCTAGCTCTTCCCCTGTTTCAGGATCGTAATAATATGCCTCTAAACCAGTGTTCGTTTTTTTCATCTCTACATCTAGTTTAGTAATCGAATCCGTAGCCGGAAACAGATTCCCATGACCGTTTCCGAATATATTATAAGAACCTGCTTCTTTTTCTAAGAGCCCTGCTGAAGTCTCTAAAGGCGTTGTTTCCACTGAGACACTCCCAGGAGCAGGCGCGGCTTGAGGATCTTCAGATGATATTCCTGTGATTGCCCGTGTCCCCAATCCAAGTCGCATCGTATATTTGCTGCCGTTCGTGCTGACCACTTCTTGTCTATCCGAGTCCCAGACATATTCGATCCGACTGCCCAGTATGGCAAATGAATTCGAATAAAATGCTTGCCCAAACAAATGATCTTTTGGTACTGTGTCTCTCACCATCAATGCAAATCCTTCTTGAGCATTCGTATAGGTCCAAGATTCTATTTCAATCGTCGCCCGCATCCTAAAATTGGTATCTTTCGGAATGGCTTGATAATAATAGGTCATTCCATCTGATCCGCTTGACTGGAATTTCCCGCCGTTATTCGTGGAAGAGAGCCGCACGCCGTCTTCTAATGGTTCAATCGCATATCTGCTGGCACTTGTGCTTTCTCCGAAAACTACCCCTTTCCACTCTTCAGGAACTTCATCAGATTGCTTTTCTGTCTTTTCATTTTCTGATTCTTTTATCATAGGATCATTTCCTTCTTCCACATCCTTCTCTTCACTAGCCGTTGATTCTTCCTCCAATATTGACGTTTCTTCGCTGTTCACGTGTGCATTTTCTTCGTTCACAGTCTGTTCGTTAGCAGCAACTTCAACGACAGAAGTCAAAATCGGAGTACTGAGCATGAGGAGATTCATCATTAGTGCACTGTATTTTATTCGTTTTTTTATCAAGTCCATTCCTCCTGAAACAAATTAGAAAGCGTTTACTTAAAGTATTACCTAATTTATTTTTGCTGTCAATAAAAAACAAAATTATAACAAGTGATATTTTATAAAAAGAAAAATATAACTTTAGTTGTTAATAATAAAGGGATTTATTAGAGTGTAAATGATATGTTTGATAAAAAATAACAAATAAAAGAAGAGCACAAAACAATGTGATTCGTTTTACGCTCTTCTTTTATTATTTTTTGATTTTTATTTTAAAAAAGTTTTGTTTTTTTATAGAATCTCTGCACCTAACGTGGATTTAAAATGTCTCAATGCCCATTCGTGTCCGACAGGATCAAAACTTGCCACGGCATCTTTGAAAATATGGAGTTTGTATCCTAGATTATACGCATCGACTGCTGTATGCAACACACAAATATCTGTACACACGCCGGTCAAATAAACATCTGTAATCTGACGTTCTCGCAAACGAATGTCTAGATCTGTTCCACTAAAAGCGGAATAATGCCGTTTGTCTATCCAATAAACATTTTCCTGCTGCTCATGCTCTTGGTACAAATTTTTTAAAGAGCCGTACAATTCCCGTCCACTCGTTCCTATCACATTATGCGGAGGAAATAAGCGGTTCTCTGGATGGAAAGAATCTTTTGGATCATGTGCATCAATGGCAAAAACGACAAAATCCTTTTGCTCCATAAACTTTTTTGTGTGGGCAGTCAGCTTTTTTTCAATTGCTTGTCCTGCTGCACCAGTCGTCAGCTTTCCATCCTCTGCAACAAAATCATAGGTATAGTCAATCGAAATCAATGCGTTCATCTTAGTCCTCCTTATACGAGATGTTTGACAAATTCGATCACCATTTCTGCTGATCGCTTGCCTGCGTCTTCGATAAATTCGTCAAAGCTTTGTGTCGCCGAGTGATCCGCTGTGTCACTCATTGCACGTACGATCAAAAATGGGATATTGAACTGACGGGCCGTTTGTCCAACAGCGGCTCCTTCCATTTCACAAGCTAAAGCTTCAGGGAAATTCGTTAAGATTTCTTTGATTTTATCTGGAGAATCGACAAATGTATCGCCTGTAACGATCAATCCTTCTTTTGCATTCAAATCCGTTGCTTTTGCTGCTTTAGCCATTTCACTGCGCAAATATGTGCTTGCTTCATAATATAGAGGCATACCTGGTAATTGACCTGGTTTGTAGCCAAATCCTGTTGCATCTGCATCAAAGTAAGCTACTTTATCTGATATAACAATGTCGCCTACTTGTAAGCCTTCACCGATCCCGCCAGCTGAACCTGTATTGATCACCATGTTCACGCCGTATTGTTGGATCAACAGACTTGTGGTAATAGATGCTAAGACTTTTCCTATACCGGAACGTACGACAATCACTTCGTGGTTACCTAATGAACCTGAAATAAATAAAGCGCCTGCGCGTTCCCATGATAATGGTTCGCTTAGGTTCTCTCTCAAAATTTTTACTTCTTCTTCCATTGCGCCGATAATACCGATTTTCATCTTTTTAATTCCTTCTTTCTATATAAATGCGATTGCTAAAAAAACCACACATAACATTAGGATAACAATAATAAGAGATTTCATCAAAAAAGAGTTCCATTTGGTCGTCTTTTCTCGTTCACTGATCCTTGTTTTCGTGATTGGTTTATTCTTTTTGCTTTCTTTACGATAAAAGCTGGCAATCTTTTTTTCTTCTTGCTGATAAGCTGTTTCTGCTTTTCGCTGTTTTTTTAATGACTCGCTTGCTTGTGCTTGTTGTCGCTTGCGAAGTTCGCTTCGCGTAATAAGCGGTCCTTTGGCCATAAGCCGATCCCTCTACTTTCCTTTGGTCAATAATTCCCAGTATTGAATCGCATAAATCGTCTTTGCATCACAAATCAACTGATCTTTCATCGCTTGTTGTGCCTCTTCAAGAGTTAGATGATACAGCTCCAGTACTTCGTCTTCATCTTGAGCTAAAGGATTCTCGACCTTCTCTACTCCTTGTGCATGATAAATATGAAGGACTTCATTTGCAAAACCTGGTGAAAGATACATCGAAGTAAGATGGCTCAGCGACTTCGCACGATAGCCGGTTTCTTCTTCTAATTCTCTGGCTGCAGTCATTTCAGGATTTTTTCCTTCTCCTGGATCGATTTTTCCAGCTGGAATCTCCAAGATCACTTTTTCTAAAGGCTTTCGAAACTGTTTGACAAGGAGCAGGCGGTCATGTTCATCAAAAGCAATGATCCCAACACCGCCAGGATGAAATACCAGTTCCCTCTTCGAAGTTCCTCCGTCTGGTAAACGAACTTCATCTACAGCAACATCGATAATTTTCCCGCTATAGATTTCTTTGCGACTGATTGTTTTTTCTTCAAATTGCTCATTGTTCAGCATATCTTCTCCTGCTTTCTTTGTAATCATAACTGCTTTTTTTTCATTTTTCAATTTTTCTCGAAAACTCCCTATTAGTTTACCATAGATAAACCTTAGATTTTCTCTAAATATAGAAAATCCTTCTTTAGTCCGATACTCTTTCTAGTAGTCAGTATGCTAAAATAAGAATGTAATCGAATAACGGAAAGAATTCAATACTCAACGATAAATGACTTGGAGGGCTTATTATGATAAAACGAAATTGGCCGTGGCTTCTAGCACTGGTCTTGCTGTTTCTCTTTGTCCGAAACAATGGTTTTTCTTTTGTTCTAGGACTTTTATTGATAGGCGTGGTTTTAGTTTTGTGGTGGCTCTTCGGTTCGCGCAGGAAAAAAGGCAAACAAGAAGAAATCCCTGCACTGACTGACGAACTTGAGACTCACTATGAAAAAAGCGGTATGACAGCGAATGAAATCTCATTTTTCCGACAAACGATGAATCAAACAAAAAATGAGATCAATCAGTTGCAAGTGAACATGCAGCAGACAGCCAAACTTAAAGCAATCGATCTCCGTCATGACCCAGTCAAAGCGGCAAAAGCTTTATTCAAAGAATTAGTGAAGGAACCAAATCGACTGCATGAAGCAAGTCAATTTCTTTATACGCATCTGCCGAATCTAGTTGATTTGACAAATAAGTATAATGAGATCAATGACCATGAGATCAAAAACAAGCAAACCTATGAAAAACTAGAAGAAAGCGCGCAAATCATCGATCAGCTATCCGCTTTGATCGCACAAGATTATCAAAAATTCGTCGCTGATGACCTAGACGACATCGACGTAGAGATATCTGTTGCGAAACAAAGCTTAAAGCGTGATAATAAACATGAACCAGAACAAAAAGAGTAACTCTTTTGTTCATAAAAAAGACTCGGAACATTCAGATGATGTCTGGTTGTTTCGAGTACTTTTTCTAAAGTAGAGACATTCATGTAAGAATCGAGAACAGATACGACAAGGAGGAATTTTTTATGGATCATAAACCGACTGAAACAAAAGATATCACACCAGTTAACGATACACTTGAAGACTTATTGAACAACCCGTTTTCAACCCCAACAGACACGCTGACCACTTCACAACAAGCGGAGATTGATCAGCTCCAAGAGCAACAGACAGCTGCTCGCTTAATTGACAAACTACCGGCGGAACGCCAAGAACAAGCAAAACAGCTGGCAGTAAAAATCGATGCCAATGATGCACAGTCTGTCATCAGCTATGGCTCAGCTGCTCAAGCGAAATTAAGTGAGTTCTCACAATCAATGTTGAATCACGTACAAGCTCAAGATATTGGCCCAGTCGGAGATTCGTTGACTGAACTGATGTACCGTCTCCAAGAAGCCAACCCTGATGAACTGCGTGCCGGAGAAGGAAATATCTTCCAACGTGTCTTCGGTAAGGTCAAACAATCGATTTATGAAGTGACAGCAAAATATCAAAAAATTGGTGCACAAATCGACAAGATCTCAGTGAAATTAGATAAAGAAAAAGACGGACTATTAAAAGATAATCTGATGTTAGAACAGCTTTACCAAAAAAACAAAGACTACTTTGATGCATTGAATATTTATATTGCTGCTGGAGAATTGAAAATGGAAGAACTTCAAACAACGATCATTCCAGAAGCAATGAAAAAAGCAGAAGAAACTGGTGATCAGATGGATGTCCAAATCGCCAACGATTATACACAATTCCTAGATCGTCTGGATAAACGTACACATGACCTTCGCTTAGCTAGACAGATCACGATTCAGCAAGCCCCACAAATCCGCTTGATTCAAAATACAAATCAGGCCTTAGCTGAAAAGATCCAAGCATCTATCGCTACAGCCATTCCGCTGTGGAAAAACCAAGTCGTGATCGCATTGACCTTGCTTCGTCAAAAAGATGCAGTGACCGCTCAACGCCAAGTCTCTGAAACAACAAACGACTTATTGAAGAAAAACTCAGAAATGCTGAAAATCTCAGCCATCGAAACAGCGAAAGAAAACGAACGCGGAATCGTGGATATTGAGACCCTGCAAACTACACAAAACGATTTGATCGAAACGATCCAAGAAACTTTGCGTATCCAAAAAGAAGGAAAAGAAAAACGTCGTCATGCAGAAGTAGAACTTGGACACATGGAAGAAGATCTGAAACAAAAACTTTTGGATTTAACCCAATAGACCATTTTTTGCTTGTTACTAAAACAAACGCCCATCAACAGTTCAATAAACTGTTGACGGGCGTTTTTCTTATCTTTCTTCTAACTTCTCCATTGGAATCTATTTCTCGTTCATCTTGCTGTGTCCATAGCCATAGCCAAAATAAATAATCAGTCCAATAACCATTACGATACCGAACACGATCCAAGTCACCGTCTGCAGACGAAGCATCAAGACGATACAAGTCAAGATCGAGACGATTGGCAAGATCGGAACGAATGGCACTTTGAATTCTCCTGCTTTTGGTTTGCCAAACATTTTTCTTAACTTCAGTAAGCCTAGACTAACTAGCATCAAATAGGCAAGCGCCATGATATTCGTTAGTTCCGCTAATACATTCAATGGGAAAAATCCGGCAAAGAATATGGCTGCCACACCAGCGGCATAAGTCGCTTTTTTCGGTGTACGATGCTTTTGATCGATTTCTGTCATAAATTTAGGCAGCAAACCATCCTTGCTGACAGCAAACAACAAACGAGCGAGTGAATACATCATCGAGATCGTCACCGTCAGCAACGTCAAGATTGCCCCTACAGCGATCACTGCACCAACTGTCCCATGTCCTACATACCTCATGGCAAAGGCCACTGGATCATTAACGCCTAATTCAGTATAAGGAACGATTCCTGTCAAGATCAACGTCACGATGATATAAAGGACCGTAGCGATTAGTATCGAACCAATGATCCCTCTTGGTACATCTTTTTGTGGGTTTTTGACTTCCTCAGCTGCCATTGCAACAGCATCAAATCCCAAGAAAGCAAAAAAAACAAGAGCTGCACCATCTAGCACACCGGAAAAACCAAAAGGCATGAATGGCTGCCAATTATCAGGCTTAACGAAAAATATCCCTACAATGATAAACAACGCGATGATACCAAATTTGACATATACCATGACATTATTCAAACGTAATGCTTTCTTGGCTTCAAGCGACACGATGTAAGTGACGAATATCACTACGAGCACCGCAATCAAGTCAATGTATGTACCATTTTCCGGATTGTACCCGCCAGTTAATGCTTGTGGAAGTTCGGCCCCTAAGCTTTTCAAGAAACCTTGCATATAGCCAGACCAGCCGGAAGCCACAGAGGAAACTGCTAGCAAAAATTCCCCGATCAACAACCACCCTGTCAACCAGGCAGCAAATTCACCAAAGACAACATACAGATAGGCATATGGCCCACCGATCACTGGCACTCGCGAAGCAAACTCTGCGAAACTCAGTCCAGACAAAATGACAACGATTGCAGCTAAAACAAATGAAAGTGACAGTGCTGGACCAGCATTTTGATTGGCCGCAACCCCTGTCACCACAAATATTCCCGTACCGATGATCGCGCCAATTCCAAGCATGATCAAATCAGACGTTTTTAGTTCTTTTTTCATCTCACTCGTATGATTGAGATTGATCTCTTTCTTACGAAACAAATCCATTGAAGTTCCTCCCCATTTTAGGTTGGAAAACAGTGATTAAACTGTTTTCATGTACCCTAAAAGGATACCACCTAAAATGACTAAAAGGCAACCAACAATAACATAAATGAGCTCTTTTTTCGTTTTTCTTTCGCCAAGGATGAAAATCCCGCCTAAAGTAGAGATAATGATCCCCATTTGTGAAAGTGAGAATCCAACAGCTAAACCAAGGGATTTGACTGTAAGAAGCATACAGATATTACCTAAGCCCCATAATAATCCACAGATCATGTTTTTCCATACAAATTGATCTACTTTAACTTTACGGAAAGCAAAGAAGCTTGCACCTAAGATCATTCCGATACTTTGAGGTAAGATAATTGACATCGCATCCAAATTCGCCCAGTTGACAATGATCGTATATACGCCATAACCAATCGTAGAGAAGATCAATGCTCTAAAACCCTTACCAAAATCAAGCATTTTATTATCTGTATCTATTTTTCCTTCGTCATCTTGTCGTGCCGTCAAATACGCACCGCTTACAAGAAGAGCTAAAGCAATAATACCGTATACATAATCTTTCGTTTGTGTCCATTCTTGGAAGAAAACGGCTCCCGCAATCGTATTCAAAATTAATTGAAAACCAGTAGACAATGGTAACCCTACAGAAACACCCATGTACTTCATTCCATGGAATTGTCCATTTTGTCCAACACTCCAAGCTAAGCCAGATAAAAATCCGATCAAGAAAATCCAAGGGGTGATTACAGGACTAACAACGAAAAAGACAACTAAAGAAAACAGAAATGCACCAATCGTCATTCCTAGTGTTTGTTGATTGGCATCGCCACCAATTTTACCACTTACTAAACCAATACTACCCCATGCCAACATAGGGACTAATGCTATTAAAATTTCCATAACCAATCTCCTTTTATTTCACATGATAAGAAACTTATCAGCGAAAACGTTAACAACACAAGCGTTTTTTTTCGTTTCTAACGATTTTCTAACGTTTTTCATTATAAAAATTTAAGATTGGGAAAAATAAAGTCATTGTCGTCCCTTTTCCTTCAGTTGATTTAGCCGTCAATTGGATACCTAATTTTTCTGCCAGATTTTTTGCCAAATACAGGCCTAATCCTGTTGAATGCGTTTTGCTAAGTCGTCCATTTCTTCCAGTAAATCCCTTATCAAAGATTCGTTTCAAATCTTCCTCCGGAATACCGATTCCTGAATCTTTAACAGAAAGACTGACTCCTTGCGCTTCCTTTTTTATGCTCACCATGATATTTCCGTGGTCCGGCGTATATTTGATGGCATTGCTAAGCAGTTGGTTGAAGATAAAAGCGACCCATTTAGCATCAGTCAAAACAGTATGATCCTCACCAATGATTTCGTAGCGAAGATTTTTTTGGATAAAATAATTGGCCTGACTGCGTATCACAGGCTGGATGATTCCTTTCAATCCATACTCTTGGATGAGATAGTCCCGCGAGAAACTGTCGAGTCTTGCATAATACAAGACTTGCTCTACGTATTCGTCGATTTTTGATAATTCATTTTCGAGTAAGGTATACTTTTGATCGTCAATATCGAACTCGATCGAACGAACCAGTAACTTGGAAGCGGAAAGTGGTACTTTGATCTCATGGACCCATGAGTCAATATAATCTTTTTGGTCTTGTTGATTGCTGATTGCTGATTGCATCACTTCTTGATGTTCGCGGATCAGCTGATTGATATATTCTTCTACCAGTTTTTCTTCTTCTGTCCGCCCGCCACTCAAATAATTTTGCAAAGGAGATGTTTTTTGTATGTCAGCTAACTTCCCCCACCATCTTCTTTTGCTCAAGTAGCCGCCTAGCAGATAAAAAATCAGAAAGACGCCCTCGATCAAAGCTAAATAAGCAATCGTGCTCAAATCCACTTTGATATTTGGGGCTAGCCACATCACAAAGATCGTTAAGGCAATAAAAAACAGCCATCCCAAGATCAATGTCCACTGATCTTTCAAATATTTAAAGAAATTCATCTTAACCGCTCATCCTTTCAGGGAACGATATATCCCTGTCCTACTTTTGTTTCGATATATCCTTGGATACCTGCCTGTTCGATTTTTCGGCGTAACCGATTGATATTCACTGTCAATGTATTGTCATCTACAAACCGCTCGTCATCCCAAAGTGCTCGCAGCAATTTTTCACGGCTTAAGATCTTTCCGTTGTGTTTCATCAAAATAAATAGCAGGCGGTATTCATTTTTGCTCAAATCAATGATCTCTCCATTGATCTCCATACTTCCGTTGTCGACATTCAACGTAATACCATTATGGCTCATCATCTCACTGGATAATTCTGTGTAATTATAAGAACGGCGAAGCAACGCATTGATTTTGGCAATCAGTACATCGCTTTGGAAAGGCTTTGTCACAAAATCATCTGCTCCCATGTTCATGGCCATGATCATATCCATATTCGTATTCCTGCTGGAGATAAAAATAATTGGTACTTTCGATACTTCACGTATTTTTTGACACCAATAATACCCATCCAAAACAGGAAGATTGATGTCTAGCAATACAAGCTGTGGTTCTTCTCTTTCAAAGTCTGAAAATACTTGGTTGAAATCGGTCGTTCCAAAGGTTTCGAATTGCCATTTCTCAAGTTCTTCCATAATCAATTGTCGAATGATTTCTTCATCCTCGACTACCATGATTTTTGCCATAAAAAATCCCTCCATCTTTCTTCTTGCTTCTACAATATCAAAGAAGCCTTTGTGAAACAAGTTGGCTTACCTGTAAAATGTCATTTTAGAAAACGTTCAAAAAAACTGGAAATAGGCGATTTAATCGCTTTTGTCTCTTCCAAGCAGCTTAAATTTATTATGTTATTCTTAATAATTGGTCTATCATCTGTTATTTTTCTTTGGTTGTTTTTGTCTTTTAAATTTTCGATAACCCCAATAACCGAAAAGAGTAAGTATTAGCAATACACCTAATAAGAGCGCAAGTAATCGATAAAGATGGTATCTTTTTGTCTTTTCCATCTTCGAAGAGGCTTCTTCTGTAAAGGGGACTCGCTTTCCTGTCACTAGTAACCTGTGGGTGTTCACAGTATAAGGTGTGCAAGTAATAAGTGTGACCAGATCCTGTTTTTCTCTGATTGCTAATGTATCTGTTTTTGTTGGAAGGACAACGATTTTCTCAACGACTTCATAAGCGAGCATCTGACCATATACTTCAAGATAGAAACGGTCATTTTTCTCCATTTTTTCAAGATCTGTAAACAATTTTTTCTCAGCAACACCGCTATGGGCGGTAATGACGGAATGTGTATTTTCTCCTCCAATTGGAAAAGAGGTACCTTGTAGAACTGTCGCTCCTCTATCTAATAAAAAATCATTTGTTTCATCGAATAAAGGCAAGCTAACATTGATTTTCGGAATATAGATTGCTCCGATCATATGTTGTTCGTAGTATTCTTTTCCTGGATTTCGGACATCTCTAACCGCTTGTTCAAAAGGATCTTTGACTTGACCCATTCCTGGGATGGCTGCCGTACGAGCAAGCGCCTGATTTTTCTTTTCTTGTACTGCTAATCGTTGCTCATGTTTTTCTTCTTTCTCTCGTGCAAGCTGTTTTTGATAATTCTCGATCCTTCTTTGGTCCAAATAATTGCTGAGAGCATCAGCTAAAAATGGATATGTAAAAACTGCAGCTCCTGTAAGAAACATAACTGCCATGAATAATTGTAATAACATACTGATTTTTGTTTGAGGTCTTTTCTCTGTTTTCTTTTTCATTTTCTTCACCTTCTTATTTAAAAAAACTGCAGCAACCTTTATAAAAACCGATTGCTGCAGCTTATTTTTGTTGCTTATACTTCAGACTTCATTTTAGATTTACGGTACCAGCTGTAAGCCCCAATCATCAAACTTAGACCGATCAGCAAGAATGCTAAGATCCCGTTTCCTCCAGTAGAAGGAAGAAATCCTTGTCTTACGTTTGGTACGCGTGCTGCTCCTGGATACTCATAGTCCACAATCACAAGTTCATCATCATAGCTACCATATTCTACATTGAACTCTGTGAAAGCTGCTTCACCTGTTGGTAAAACATATCCTTCTGGTGCTACTGTTTCTTTCATGAAGTATGTTCCGTAATCTAATCCAACAACTTCGAAGTATCCTTGGTCATTTGAGACAAATTCTGTTGCCTCTACACTATTATCACTTACCCAATCGATTGTGATTTCTTCTGCATCAGCACCTGACTCATAAACAGATAGACGTACGCCATCTTTATAGAAAACAGCATAAGCAGTTTTCTCTTCGTTCCACAATTCAAATCTTGCACCGTCTAGTAAAGCATTGCTTGAAGCATCAAACTTTTCAAATCTTCTCCCGCCAGTCGTTACTTCTTCTGGTGGCACGCGACGTTCGTTGTAGTCATACTCGTCACCTCTACCGATTTCGATCAATGCTGTATTGTTATGGAATTCATCTGCATTGATGATTGCGTTGACTTGCAAGTCATAGGTAACAGTTAATTCCCCGCCACGATGATTCCCTAATTTTTCAAGCGTTGCTGTGTTCGGTATACCTCCTGTTTCAAGAATGATCTCCACGGCAAAACCGTTACCCGCTTTTGTTACTGTATAATCAGTATCTTTTATCAGTGTTGTATCTCCTGCTTGTACAAGGAGTTCCTGATCAAAATAACTCAAACCTTCTGTTGGCGTATCTGTGATCGCGAAATGCGTGATGACTGTTGTATTGTCCTCATTGATTTCATCAATAAAGTAAGGAATCGGTGCAGTTATTGTATAAGAAACTGTTTTTCCTTTTTCCAAGTCAACATATCGGATCGTTTCTTCTTCACCATTTTCATTGCGAATCGTCACAGTTCTAACGTCTGCTTCATCTACATTCATTTCTTTGGAAGAATCTTGGATTTCATTTTTAGGATATAAGTGTACATCGGTGTTGTACGTATCTTTCCAAGAGGTTCCATCCCATACACCGCCAATAATATCTGGCATCATAACTGGCATCATGACAACCATTGGAGACGCGATTCTTGAAATATGAGCTGGTGAATATGTTTCTAAGAAGAGATAGACTTTATCTCTCGAAGAAGGTGCCTCTTCCGTCACTTGGACATTTTTGAAAACAGATTCACCATTTTCGCCAGTCGTCTGCTTATCTATACTTTCGATACCATAAGATACAAACCATGCTGCTGTGTGATCTGATTGGATCAAAGCAATCGCAGCGGCAGGTTCTAACCCATCATCATCTATGTCAGTTGTTCTAGGGTCATCTTTCAGCAAATTATAATAGACATCTGTAACATCAAACATTTCAAAATCGACGCCTGGAAGATTCTCATTACCAAAATCATCTGATATCAACCCGCTATTCGGTCGTTCTTCAGGCACAGTCGTGAATGCTTTTTTGTGTAATGTGATCGTCACTTCACTTGGTTTTTCCGTGACTTCTTCAGCGTGAACTAATTTTCCATTTCCAAAACTTCCTAATCCTACAGCTGCGAGCAACAGTGCACTCATCCCCATGGTCATCATTTTTTTATTCATTTTTTTCTCCCCGTTCTTTTTTTATTAATAAAACAGCACCTAACAACAAAAGGATTCCTAACAAAGAAATCAATGTTCTTGCTTCATTGGTTTGTGGAAATACGGACCCTTTCACAGGTTGATTTGGATTGCTTGGTCCACTTGGTTCTTTCGGTTTGTCCGTTGTTTCTTTTATGGTCTCGTTATACACGCGTGGTGTTGCTGATTCATAGGCAGAGGCTGGAACTTTTCCAGATTCCAATTCAGCCATCTTCTGCCCATTGACCATTACATATTGCGGCTGTCCTTCTGCATCCACCCAAGATTCAGGGACAATGACCTCGATTTGCTTACTTGCTTCGTCCATTTCGTACCCTTCTACACTTTTCAATTCCTCAAAATAATAGGTACCAGAGGGCAAAAATCGTTGACCTGTCATGACTAGACCGTCTTTATCTGAAATGAATTTGCTTACATTTTTATCATTCAAAGGATCGTTGTTTGCTGGTTTGATCCATTGATTTTTCAAGTCATTCGCAGGAGCCATGTCTAAATAATATTTTTCTCCTTCTATCATCTGATACAGAGCAAAAACAGCACCTTCTAATGGGCGTCCTTTTTCGGTTGTTCCTCTTTGTCGTCCATACTTGAAAAAGTATGGATCTCTTAAATAACCGACATTTTTAGGATAGATATGGATCTCTTGCAGTTCCTCGGTTGGTTCTGTTGGATGATAGATTGGCAAAACAGCAGCAATCGGGATTGCTGTTTGATCAATATCCACATTCAACCCGATTTCCGGATCAATTGATTCTTCAAAAATCAAATAAACTGCATCTCGATCTTGGTTTTTCTTAGGTACTTGGATGCGTGCAATCCCATCTCCTAATCCACCAACCGTATCTTTTCCAGTAGTTACCGACTCCCCAACCTGGGCAAGTCTTTCTTCTGTGATCAACTGACGGATATTGTTTCTGCTCGTTTCAGCGATTTGCTGGACGAATTCTCTAGAGGTCATGTTCTCAGCAGCTTTTTTGTCATGATAATAATCGGTCATATCGTAAACGGCGAATGTCGCTCCATTTAGCGGGACCGTCTGCGAAATGATATCTGCTGTTTTTCCCGCTTCCTCAGAGATAGCCAGACCGTCATTTTCATGGAATTCAAATTGGTCGTTATAATCGATATCTCGAATCATCCGTTTATGCAATACAAATTCCACAACGTCTTCCCCTAATTCTTCTGCCGACATCGTTTGAGGAAGAAGGACTGCTACAAATGGCAGTAAAACAAGTAATTGAAGCATCAAACACAACAGCTTTTTCATTACCTTGCCCCCTCCTTTTTAGATTGTCTGACATGCAAACCATAGGCTGCACCGGCAAGTGCAACGAAGAATGCAGCAAGCAGGATATAGAACAATCGTCCGGATCCCCCTGTAGCAGGCAATGGATTTTCAGAATCGTTCCCGACACTAAGCTGTAGCCTGATTCGGTTCGTATCCAAAAGTTCATACTCTAATTCTTGCTGCAGATCAGGAGTCTCTGCTTCTTCGTTTGGATAATAAGAAACCTCAACTTTTAGTGTCCCGGCTTCTTTTCCTGGAACGACCCGATCATTTTCCACTTCTGGTTCTTCACGATAACTAATTTCTAAAATAAAGTAGCCTGGAAGTTTCCTGTAGCCGTCCGGCGACTTCACTTCCTTGATCCGATAGAATCCTTCCGTCAAATCCAAAGCATTGAATAGGGAAGAATCGTTTGGATCTGGTGCCAAGCCTCCGACGATGAGTTCATAGTCTCCTGCACTATTTTGTTTCTCAATTGAAAATTCTGCGCCTTCAAGACGTCGACTACTTATACTGTCAACTTTCAAAAGTTCCAGATCGATTGGTGCTAGTTCATCTTCTAAGGTTACTTGTAATACACCATCGATGATGTCATAACCCTCCGGTAACGGATCAGTTTCGTCTTCGATGACTGTCTCTCCAATGACAAATTTCCCTTCTTCATTCAGTGCAAACTGGAATACTTGATCAGACAATTGATACCCGTTTGGTGCAACAGATTCTGAGACCTCATATTCGCCGATAGATAAACGCAGCGGCTGGCTGTATTCTAAATCGACATATTTCTCTACACCGACTGTATAAAGATAGAAGTAACCGATTTCAGACAAACGTTTCGATTCTTCGGGTTCTAACGGGTTGCCTGTGTATGCTCGATACAGCGGGAAGGAAGAATCCCCTATTTTCCTGATATCAAAACCTGCACCATCTAAAGGATTGCCTTCATGATCTAATTTTCTAACTCGGATCTCCCGATAATCAAACGTATTGTAAGCAGTAAATTCTACCCATAATCGGCCCTCTTCGTCTGTTGAATGGGTGAGATATTGCCAATTTGCTTCACCTGTTTGTCTAAGCTGGATGGTACCTGCCTCATTATCGTACAGTCGCAAGATCCATGTGTCGTTTTCGTCAGGTTCTTTGAAACCTTCTGGGCTTTGACTTTCAACGATTTTGTATTCTGCATAGTTGGCATTTTCTTCATTGTCTATATGAATAAATGAATCTGGTTCTCCAATAGGATGAATGACTTTCTCACCCTCCACGAGCAAATATTCTCCATTTTCATTTACTGAATAGAATGTGAGCATTCCTTTCTCTTCGTCTGCTTCATTCGCACCAGAGATTCCTTTAGCTACCGGCGTTCCAATTTCAAGTCCGCTTCCATCGGTTTGATAAAGTTCAAACTCTGCCCCATTGATTGGCGTAGTGCTTCCTTCAATTAATTTATTGATGTTCATGTGGACTGGCTTGAATTCATTCCGCATTTCCAATTTGACATACAAGTCTTCATAATCCGTTTCGTCCTCATTGACATTTTGAACAATTGAAAGTTTGTGGTATTCGCCTTCATAATAAGAATCAGGATCGCTACCTTCTTCTCCACCAACTCTTACTCCTGAAGTATTTGCTGCTACCAACTCATAGTGACCAAGCGCTGTATCTCCGCTGGAACTATATTTTTTGATTTGGAATTGATACGTCTCATCCACTAACTGATAACGTGGCGGTCCAGCGATCTCTCTGATCCAGAAAATATCACTGACAGCACCTGTTTCATCCCCCAGCACAGGGATCTTCGTTTCGAAGATTGCCATTCCATCCGCTGTAATTCTACTTGTTTCGATTGGTTCGACCTCTCCAGCATCCGGATTTTGATCGTATAATGCAAATTCGATTCCTGCTAAAGGTTCCCCATCTTGCCCCGTCTTGCTTATTTGGAAATTCCGGTCCTTATGCTCATAACGTATAGATGACGTTGGAAAATACATTCGCCCGTTCATAACATCGTTTTCATAATCCTCCAAGTTTTGGATATAGGCCATATTGTTCACTGCATAGAAGTTCCCGTCTTGAGCTCCTGCATCCAATTTTACTTGATACTTGATTCTGACCATTTCTCCTTCACCTAACGAGATTGGAGAAAATTTATAGGCTTGGTTTTCTCGCCCAACATACGTTGTTGGTGTCGCTACTACTTCTGGTGGCGCTTGTCCATGACGCGCTTCATCCCATATTTCTGGCTCTTGGTACTTCATGCCGTTTTCTCCTGGATCTAGATGGTAAAACTGAATATCCGCCGATCTGCCAGCTCCAAACGGTGAAACATTAAATCCAGTTTCATCATAAAGTGTGGCTTGCTGGATCGTTTTCTTGAAGGTAGAGGAGATATCCTCCAAGGCTGTAATGATGTCATTCTTGTTATTCGCATCGTAATAACGCGGTGTTGTGCCATCATCGTTTAAATCAGCAATGTTTTTTAATACATTTCGTCCGATTGCATCGAGCCGCTGTCTACCGGCAATACTTCCGTCAATTCCTAACCCAATGGAGAAAATACTTGGCGGGTTCTCTTGGTACTTGTTTTTCAGCCAATGATGATATGCAACAGTATTGATGGCTGACGACTTTTCTTGTGAAGTTGGACTACCGTTAGTATCATTGCTTGCGCTTCCTGTACCAACCCAGTGAGTTGCTTTATCATCACCTTCTTTTACTTCTCCGTAACGATATTGCACATTTGTTCCATTAACAGGACGGTCAAAGTCAGATGCATAGGTAACTGGATAAGTAAATCCTGCATTAGAAGTATTCCCAGAAAAGGTTTCAAAGTTTTTGAACAAATCACCACGATCTATGGCAATCTTATCCCCCATGACACTCCAACTGCTCCAAGCTCCCCAAATACTTGTGCGAGATCTTGTTTGGATCGGTGCATAACTGAAGGTGGGTGTTCCGTCTCCTACGACGATCAGGATCTTTTCTGGATTTCTATTTTCTCCGCCGTTATCCGCATACAATGTTTCATAACCATTTTTAAGTCCTAGTGTAAGCGGCGTTCCTCCGATGGGTGTACGATTCAGTGCTGTATTCTCACTACCTGTTAGACGATTGATGTCATTTGTCAACGGAAAGATGTCCGAACTGATTTGTTCCTGGTTATTGATGACTGTACTATTATGATAAAAATTCACCATACCGATCCGAATATCCATATTTGGGTCGGATAGCAGATTTTCACTAATTTCATTTACCGCTTCTATCAGTGCCGCATTTTTACTTTGTCCTCCGCCTTCCAGTGTCCCTTCATTCATACTGGCTGATTTATCTAGAACAAAAACGATATCGATTGGACTGATTTCTTGTTTCTCACTTCCGATCACATCTAGATAAACGTTATAAAGTGTCGTTGCATCTTCAGGATGTAAGTCAGCCGTTGGATTGTTAGAGGGAACTGGTTCTACCCATTTTTTGATATATGCCCCGTTATAATCCAAGTAACTGTTTTCAAAATTCCGTTCATCTCCCCAAAGCTGAACAGTTTGCGCTGGCACATTTACATCTTCTTCGCTTGCAGCTGATCCATTATCAGCCGCATAGTCGTAATTTCGCCAGTTCGCTCCCCCGATTGTGTAATCACTATCATCGATTAAGTTCTCTCCATCATATGGTGAGCCTTTTTCTCCCTGATAGTGTTCATTGCTTTGTGACCAATTTCCTAATACTTTCGTATAGTCATTCGTTGTAAATCGTGGATAGCGGTGCTGATCGTTTTCAGCTATTCCGCTAGGATAGATATATTCATATGGATCTTGCGTAGCTGTTGGTCCAAGACGCTCTAAAATACCGTTGAATAACCGGCGTTGAATGCGTTGGAGTGCTTGACCTCTGGGCACGATTGGTGCGTCCAGCTCTTCCGTTTCATTTTCTTCGCTACGTTGATTTTCAGCGGAATCCTCTGTATCTGTTTCATTTTCTTGTAATTCTTGACTAGCTATTCTTTCATCGACCACCACTTGAAGAGGTAGTTCCCCTTCATTCACATCTGGAATCTTTTCTGTTTCAAAAACCAATGTGCCGGTCTCAGCTTCTTTCGAATAAAATTTTCCGACATACCATTCTTGACCATCGATTGTCTCGACTTTTAAGTCTTCTCCATCTTCATCGTAAGAGGAGAGACCTGTTCCCCGAACGTTTTTTACAGTACCAATGCCGGCAGCAGCTGTATCGATTGCTAAACGTATCCTACCTTCGTTCGCACTCTCTTTCTTTTCAAAAGCCAGATGCCATTCAAACGTTTCTTCTTTTTCGATATACCTCCCTTCGATTTTTGCATAATCCTCATCTAGAAATACCTCATCCTCCTTCACTTCTGTTGACTCAGCAGCTACATCCAATGCTGTCATATGATAGACAGACTGGAAATACGGTCCAAATAGCAGACTGACAGCTGCTAACTGCAAAAGCTTCAATTTTACCCCTTTCACATTCTTATACTCCTTTCTAAAACATGTGTCTTCTTTCACAACAAACACCAAAAACAACATCTATCTAATTATAATCTAATTTAATTTTAACTTTAAATCAAACAATATCCATTTTAGTTAAAAAACACCAATTATACAACGCTTATTATTAAAATTAGATTATAAAATTTTATAACAATCTCATTTAACAGAACTCAAGTTATTAAGACAGGTAAATAATCTCCGACTATTTCCTTGAAAAACAAAAAAATAAAGCACGAATGCGTATTTACGCACTCATGCTTTATTCATGCAATTGATTCAGATAACGGCAGCACACAAGATACCGATAACACTTCCTAAAATAGCTCCTCCTAAAACATCAGTAGGATAATGTAAAAGTAAAAAAATTCTTGAATAAGCGATCAAACAAGCAAATAGAAAAGCTAGTATTCCTGCAATACGACTTAACTCGAACAACGCTGCTACAGATAAAAAAGCAAGTGCCGTATGCCCTGAAGGAAAAGAAGAAGTCTTCGGTTTACTTGTATAAAGGACAAGCCGACGATTTTTTTCATAAGGTCTTTTCCGTTTTGTCGTTTTTTTAATGAGAAGTAGACCAACAAAAAAATAGATTAGACTGCCTATAAGAATAGCTAGACCATATTCTCTTGTATCAGGTATCAAAACTAAAACCGTAGCAAGGAGCAGCCAAATAAAACCGCCATTAGAGATATTACTGATAAATTTCAAAAAATTGATTTTCCGATTGTCCGTTTCTCGTTGTTTAGCAAACTTATTGATAATACTATCATCGATTTTAGCAATCAAACGCAGCATGTTATTCCTCCTTTTTAAGACCCTTTTCTTGCGTACGATGGATAAAAAGCAGGACTTGAAAATAAAACAAGAAGCTGAAACCTAATAAAGCAAGGTAGACTGGTCCTGCAAACCATAATGCAATCAGAAGTATCGACGTGCCTGCTAAATAGAAAAGTGCACTTTTAAAATCATTAAAAAACAAGAAAAATGCTGCAATCCAAGAGACTTCTTTTTGATTTTCCAGTTGAAGCAAGATTTTGTAACTAAAAAGAACAGCACTTAATAGAAGCAAAAACAACGTAGTATACATCAATGTATAGCCAATTCTCCCACCCAAATAATGGAAAATCCGATAATCGATGAATAAAAGAAGAAAATAACTACTTGCTAAACTATCTTGCTTTCCATAAAGAGAAAGATTCTCACGAAACTTCTTCCAGTATAATGAACTGAGCTTTTTCTCTTCATTTTTTTTGTAATAATAAATCATATAGAGAACTGTTCGACTTGCCGTTCCTAATGTGAAAACAGGCAAGACGCACAGGAACCACAGTAGCTGTAACTGGATAAGACGCGGAATCCATTCAATGATTTCTAAAAAATAATCATTGGCTCTTTTACCAATCGACCGATTCATCATCCTTTTGATCCTCCTGTCAAATCCATTCCTTCAATGAAATAACGTTGTGCAAAAAAGAACAGCAAGATCGTCGGAATCAAGACAAGTGTTGCTCCTGCCATCAGATAATTCCATTGTGTCGTCGCTTGGTTCTGAAAAACTTGCAAGCCAATCTGCAACGTGTATTTTTCTTGATCTTGGATATATAACAGAGGACCTAAGAAATCATTCCAAGCCGCGTTGAAGGAATTGATTGCAATCGTGATTAAAGCAGGTTTCGTCAATGGAAGCATCAAATGACTCCAAATATACAAATGATTCGCTCCGTCGATTTCAGCAGCTTCGATCAATTCATTATTGATCGATAAGTAAAATTGACGCATCAGAAATATATTGAACGCATTGCCGAAGAACGATGGAACGATCAGGGGCAAATAAGTACCTACCCAGCCGATCTTGGAGAATAATACATATTGAGGAATCATCGTTACAAACCCCGGGATCATCATCGTAGAAAGAACCAAAGCAAACATCAGCTTTTTCCCAGGAAAATCAAGCTTCGCAAATCCATAAGCAATAAAAGAATTCGAAAGGACATTACCGATCACTACTAGCACAGTGATGAATAACGTATTTCTTGCATAGCGCCAAAAAGGAAATGCGGCAATCGTATCCAGATAGTTTTCCCATACGATTTTTTCTGGGAAAAAGGTCGGAGGATAACGAACGATTTCTTCCATCGGTTTCAATGAAGTAAATACCATCCAAAGCAATGGAATGAGCAAAATAATTCCTATTATCGTCATAAGCACATAGCTTAGCATCTTTTTTGATTGCCGATTCACACTGGTTTTTTTAAAATAATCCATCATTTGCCGTCACCTCCAGAATAATAGACCCATTTAGGTGCAAGCTTCAAATTGACGAAGGTCAGAACCAAAACGATCAGAAATAGGATCATCGACATAGCCATCGCATATCCCATATCAAAAGCGACGAACGCCTTGTTCCACATATGCAGATTATAAAAAAGCAAGGAATTTGCAGGTCCACCTGTTCCATTTTTCGTCATGACATAAGCTTCTTGAAAAATTTGGAAAGAACCGATCGTAGAGGTGATCACATCGTAAAAAATAATAGGAGTGATTAATGGCAAAGTAATACTTTTGAACTTTCCCCAAACGCCTGCTCCATCGATTTCTGCTGATTCATATAAAGATCTAGGAACATTTTGTAATGTAGCTAAGTAAAGTAGCATTGCTCCTCCAGAGCTCCATATTTTCATCAAAATCAACGCAGGTTTCGTCCATTGTGGATCAAACAACCAAGCTGGTCCAGGGATATGGAACCAGCCCAGAAATGTGTTGATCAATCCTGCAGATGGAGAAAGCAGCTGCATCCATAAGATGTAGACTGCTACTCCTGATAAGACTGCCGGTAAATAGAAAACTGTACGGAATACACTGATTCCTTTGATTTTTTGATTGAGTACTGTGGCTAAAAACACACTGAAAATCGTCGTCAGCGGTACATTGAAGATGACGAAATAAACGGTGTTGTATAACGATTTCCAAAATAAATCATCATGAACGAACATTCTTTTGAAATTTGCTAGACCAATGAAATTCATCTTGGATGTCAAATTATAATCGGTGAAACTACCAATAACTGAAAAAAGCATAGGCCCTAGCATAAAGATTAAAAAACCGATAATAAAAGGCGAGATAAATAAATAGGCCCATCTTGCTTCTTTTTTCTTTCGGATAGATAAACGCTTCAAATTTTCTTGCCTCCTCTGTACCTAGACAGTCAAAAACGGATTATTGATTTTGCTTGACTAAGTTCTCTACTGCTTTTTGTGCATCTGCCAATCCTTCTTTTGCTGATTTTGTTCCTAAAAGAATCTGGTCGATCTGTTCATTCACTAATGTCGTATAATCCGGTGCATCTAAAGGAACTGGTGTGATCACCGTATTTTTAAAGTTTTCGTCCGCCATTTGATAGATCATTTTCCCTTTGTCCGTTAGGTTGTCATTATTCACTAAATTCTCGTTGGCTGTTTTACTTGCCATGATATCAAAACTTTTTTCGCCGAATTTTTCTTGTACTTCTGGAGAAGAAAGATATTTGATGAATTCATAAGAGGCTTCAGGATCTTTTGCTCCGTATGGTACTTCCAAGACGAATCCGCCACCCCATGACCAATGACCTGAACCTTCCTCTTTTTCTGGAAGCTGCATCACGCCAAAATCAAAATCATCCGGTGCGTTTTCCATCAAGCTAGAGTAATAATTAATGTTTTGGGCGCGCATGGCTACTAATCCAGAAATAAATGGATCAGACACACCAGAACCAAATTCTGCTTCTAATTTGTTGATTGTATTTTTTCCATAATAATCTTGCCAGTCTTGAATCCATTCTAAGGCTTCCACTTTGTTTTTAGTATCAATCTTGACCTTTTCGTCCTTATCAAACCAACTAGTCCCGTTGTCTGCGTTTAATGCCCATACATCAGCACCTAAATTCCATAATGGATAAAAACCGATACGCGTAAACTCTTTTCCTTCTTTTTTATCTAGTTTACGTGCTGTTTCTTCTAATTCATCCCAAGTTGTCGGTAGATCTTGTTCGCTGATCCCAGCTTCTTTAAATAACTTTTTATTATAAAAAATGACTTGTGTATCTGTATTGAATGGGATGGCATAAGGATCACCCTTATATTCTACTGTGTCCCAAAGCTGGGGATAAAAATCCTTAGAAGTATCTTTATCTACATACTCGGAGAGATTGGTTGCTTGCTGTGCTTCTGCTCTTTGCGCAACGGAATTTATGTCCTGTACAATAACATCAGGTGCATTTCCAGCCGTTATTGCAGATAAAGATTTGGTCCAAATATCCCCCCATGGCTGATACTTATAATTTACATGGATCTCGTCTTGTGATTGGTTGAAATCCTCAATGATTTCTTCGATGGCTTCTTTTCGTGCGCCCGACCCCCAAAAGGACCAGAAATCAATATTTTTTCTTCCATCACTTGTTTTTTCAGAAGAATTTGCTGCACTTGAGCTGGCATCGCTTGTATTACTTGATCCGCATCCTCCTAATAAAAACAATGCTGAACTTGCCAACAATCCTGTAAACAATAATTTTTTCATATTTTACCTCCGAATTTTAATGTAACCGATGTCGGTTTTAATATAACGATATCATTTTGTTCTGAAAATAACAATTTATAAGGTGTGATTATCGAAAAATTATTAATGATACCAACACTTTATATAATTAGCGAGCGTTTTCTTTGGATTTTTTAATCTTTCGTAGCAGAATGAGAATGTATTAAAAAAAGATTAGGAGGAATTTTGATGTTTAGACACCAGAAAGAATTGCAGTTTGAGGCAAAACCAGATCGTCCGAATCCATTAATCGCGAAATATCTGCAGGAGCTGATCGGCGGCCAATATGGCGAGATGAGTGTAGCTATGCAGTACCTGTTCCAAGGTTGGAGCTGCCGAGGAGAAGAAAAATATAAAGATATGCTGATGGACATTGCAACAGAAGAAATCGGCCACGTAGAAATGTTGGCGACAATGGTTGCTCGTTTATTAGAGGGTGCGCCTGTTGAAGATCAAGAAGCAGCGATGCAAAAAGATCCAACAATCGGTGCCATTATCTCTGGAATGAATCCACAGCACGCGATCGTAGCTGGCTTAGGACCTCGTCCTGCTGACAGCGTGGGCAATCCATGGAGCGGTGCCTATATCATTGCGAGTGGCAACTTGTTAGCAGATTTTAGAGCTAATTTAAATGCCGAATCACAAGGAAGACTTCAAGTAGCACGTATTTACGAAATGATCGATGATCGTGGCGTAAAAGATATGCTGTCTGTTCTCCTTGCAAGAGATAGCTATCATCAAAACCTATGGGAATGTGCAGTGAAAGAATTAGAAGAAAAAGAAGGTTCAATCTTAGTCCCAAGTACTTTCCCGCGTGACAAAGAACGAAAAGACATTGCTTATGACTTCTATAACTTCTCAGAGGGAGACCAAAGTAGTGAAGGTTCTTGGGCTAGCGGCAAAGCATTGGACGGCGAAGGCGAATATCAATGGTTGAAAGAACCTAAGATCGAAGGCGCTGCACCAAAATTAGAACCAGTAACACCAAAAATGTATGGGACACCTCCATTCAAGAAATAAAAAACATACGTAGGAAAAAGGTTGCGATAAGATTTTTGTCACAACCTTTTTATTGTATTAGAAACGACTTTCTTATTGGCTCGATTCAAATTTTTGGAAAAATAAATTCCCTTCAGCAATTAAGCGAACACCTCTGTTTTCTGGATTCAATGTGATATATTCTTTCTCTTTACACCATCGGAAAAACGCGTTCCCGAGATTTCCTCCTAAATGAAATGTTCGTTCTGTCCAATCTAAGCAAGGCTTCACAAGTACTCCAGATTGTTTTTTCAGTGCGTCAATATCTATTCCTAAGTCTTTGAAATAACAAACGCCTTCTTCTGTAAGTTCCACATGATGGTTTTCCATCACAAGATAGTTGTTGTGAAGGAGAAAGTTGAAAAAAACTACACCTATCACACCGGCTAAATGCCGATAACAAGATCTTCCTGCTTTTAATTCACTATATTCTTTGTTTTCATTAAATGATTTGATCGGTTTAACCGGACTAACTACCATAAGATTTTCTAACAAATCAGCGATTTCCAGAGATGATAATCGATAATAGACATTTCTTCCCTGTTTATAAGACATCACCCAATCAAGAGAATGAAGTTTTTTTATATGATAAGATGCTGTGTGATCTTTTATTTTTGCTTTCTTTGCTAGTTCATGCACGGTATGGAATCTTCCATCCATCAATAAAGTAAGGATCTCAAGTCGCGAATGATCTGCTAAGAGTTTAGTCGTTTGCTGAAGATGAGGAAATCCAGCCATTTTTTTCTCTCCTTTCACACATCGATGAGCATCGAGGAATAAGCTTAGTATACTATATTCAGAGGTGAGGATTATGTTTAAAAAAATGGAAAAAGAAAGTTTCTATTACGGATTTCCCGTCGTGCTGATGACGACTAAGGATGAAATGACTGGTAATGACAACCTCACGCCAATCAGCTCCACTTGGACACTTGGCAAAACGATTGTCATTGGAATCAGTATGCACAGTAAAGGGTATACAAATTTAAAAGTGGGACATGCCGTTACCTTCAATCTTGCAGATCAAACACTTTTGGAAAAAATCGAGAAAATCGCAAAGACGACAGGCCATCCTATCATGCCCGATTATAAACAAAAAGCTGGCTATTCCTTTTGCTCTGACAAATTTCAATTGGGAAAATTCACGAAACTAGCAGGTGAAGAAGTTGCAACTGTTCGGATCAAAGAATGCCCGATTCAAATAGAAACGTTGGTTCAACGAATTTCAACTAGAGAAGACTTTGCTATTGTAGAATGTGAGATCGTAGCTATTTTTGTAGAAGAAGGGATTTTACATGATCCAACTCATATCAATATGGATAAATGGCAACCTCTTATCTATAAATTCAGAGAATATACAACTGCCAACCAGTCGTTAAGTTTGAATTTTAGATTCCAAGAATTCAAAGAGTCGTAATGATAAACATCGTTAGGTATAAACAAAAAAAGACTCGCAGCACGAGTAAAAAACAAATAGAAGCTATACCTTAGAAAGGTCGACTGTGACTCTATAGATGCAGTATATGCAGCTTATGAGCATTTCTTCTGTTCTCTTTGTTTTTGGGATCTGTGCTGAAGTCTTTTTTGTTTTTTGCCGATCTTTCTTTAAAAAATCGAATCTGTTATACCTTCTCCATTACTAATTCAGGCATCTGCTGAGTAATGATTTTTCGCGCAAAAGAAATATCTGTTACCCAAGGTTCGATTTGTTCTTCAGTCAAAACAAGAGGCATTCGGTCATGGATTGGTGCGACTGTGCAATTAGGTTCAGTAGTCATTATGATTGATTCTGCCGTTTTTTCATCGTGATGGCTACGATAAAAGCCGCCAATATACACTATTTTTTCCTTATTTGAAAACATAAATTTGTCTTTTTCTTCATTCCACTCATAAAAGCCGCTCATTGGGAAAACACAACGATTTTGCAAAAATGGTTGATGAAAGGTCTTTTTTTCTTCTACTGTCTCTGCCCGGGCATTGATCATCAATTGTCCTTTTTTAAATCCGGTAAATCCCCACTTCATGATTTCCGGAGTGAGATTGTTTTCTTCCTTTTTTCTTAATGTCACAACAAGATTTGACGGAAAAATTTCTCCAGCTGCTAATTTTGCTGCCTGTTCCGGTTGTTTCTTCTGGGCTTCTCGATAATAATTCTGAAGGAGCTCCGACTCTAGATCAAAAAAATAACGACCACACATCCTAATACCTCCCCCTCTTTTTATCTATCATACACTGCAACAAGAAGTTCATACCAACAAAACGCTTTCAATGAATAGAGAATTAAAAAAGTTGCGACAAACTCTCCAGTAAACGTTTTTCTCATGCCAACTCCTCGGTCACAAGTCACAATATTCAACAAACATGAGAAGCTGTTTTTTGAAATTGCTCCTTGTGACTCAGAGTGAAACGGCAAGTTCACGACCTCTGGGTAAACGGTGTTCAAAAGCTTGCATCTGCGGTAATAAGTCCAACCAATTTAAAAACATAAGAAGCTGTTTTTACTTGGCTGTTCTTATTACTTGATGCAGGGCAGCTTTTTCACAACCTCTTCCTTAAACGGTGTTCAATCAGCTGACCCTCGGTATTAGCTCAACAAATGGCAAAATATGAGGAACTATTTTGCCGTTTGTTTCTCTAATACTCAGGTCAAAACGCTGATTTCACAACCTCTGATTCACGGTGTTCCAGAAGTAGCTTCTTCGAAAAATAAGCCGAAATTTCACAAAAATTTGAGAAGCAATTTTCGTAAATTCCTTCTTATTTCTTGAAGCTGACCACTTCTGTCACAACCTCTAATTATTAAAGAACCTTTTGCGAAGTTAACAATCTTTCTTTGATCAATTGGAAATTCTGTCTAAGTAGTGATAGATCTTGTGTGACTTTCAACAATAAGATACTGCCCTGGATTTCAGCAATCAACGCTTTGGCTTGACGGTCTGCCTCTGCATCGGACAGTTTTTCTTCAGAAAGTGCCAAGATATTTTGTTTCGTATACTTGACCCATTGATTGACTAATTCTAGTAGCAATAGACGGAATTCTTCATCCACTGTACTCAACTCAATAATCAAATTCCCCACAGGACAGCCATGATAAGTGATTTGTGCCTCATGATCAGCGAAAATCCAATCCAACATTTCTTCTAGTGCTTCTTCTGGCTGTTTTCCAGCATTTAAGATGTCTTCAAACAATTCTGTCTGCCACACGTCCATATGCGCATGGATCACCGCTAGACAAACTTCTTTTTTTGAAGAAAAGTAATAATAAAATTGACCTTTTCCCGTCTCAGAAGCTGCTAGAATATCCCGGATTGACGTTTCATGATAGCCTTTTTTATAAATAAGATCTTTGGTCGCTTCCAAGATCTTTTCCTTTGTTTTCAATGATATTCTCCTTTTTCATCTCTCATAGTCCTATATTATACAATAAATTCATCATTTTATCTTCCTAATCGTTTAAAAAAAGACTGTGCCAAATTATCTGACACAGCCCTCACTATAAAACTGTTCTCTTGTAGCTAGATGTTCATTGATTCAAGAACTGCGAGGACAAAAGCAGTTCCTATCTTATGATAGTTGCTCTAATACTTTCTCTGTTGTCATCACTTGATCTGCAATAAAACCAAAGTTCGTCAACGCTGCATCCATTGCTTCTTGGCCAGGAGCACCAATTGCATCTGTCGCTACCACAACATTGAATCCACTCTCTACCAATTCACGCATATGGGAATCGCTACACAAGTTTCCGTTCATTCCTCCGAGAATTACTGTGTCGATTCCATTTTTTCTCAATTGAAGCGCTAAGTCGTTGCTTTCTGGTCCAAAGATTTTATGAGGAGAGCTGATAATCGTATTTTCATCCAAATATGGTTTCAATTCTTCGATAAAATCGGCTCCTGAACCTTCTTCCACTGGTTCATATTGACTTTTTCTAGCAAACATCTGCTGCTCAAGCATCATATGTTCTCCTGCACCGCCAAATTGCCATTTATGGTCATGTGGATAAAAATAATGAGGAGAAATAAAGAGTTTGTATCCTTTTTCTTTTGCTTGTTTCACCATTTCAATCATATTTTCGATCGTATTGTATTTTTATAAGATATCTTTTGTCAAACCAAAGCCACCGCCTGCTGGTTTCAAGAACTCGACTTGCGGGTCAGTTAGAACTACTGCTGTATTTTTGTTGTTGAACATGATAAATTCTCCATTCGTTATTTATTTTAATACATAATTTAGAGCTTCACTCATTGTTGGATGAGAATAGATTTGATCTCTCAATAACGTATAAGGAAGTTTTCCATTCATAGCTAGCGAAATCAAGTTGATGACTTCATGAGAATCTTCCGCATAAATACTTGCACCTAGAATCAAGTCAGTTTCAGGATCAACTAAAACTTTGAATACCCCTTTAGGATCTTCTAATACTTGTGCTTTAGGAACACCGCTTGTCATATACTTGAATAATTTGTAATTGACGCCTTGAGCTTTGGCTTGTTTTTCTGTTAATCCTACATTGGATAAAGTTGGAGTGATAAATACACTGTAAGGCACAGCTTTCCGGTTATTCGTTGTTCGTGTATTCTCGCCTTTCAACTGATCCATGATAATTCGATAATCATCTAGAGAGATATAAGTGAACTGCAGTCCGCCTTTGACGTCTCCAATCGCCCAAATGTTTTCCGCATCTGTACGAAGGTATTCATCTACAGCGATTGCTCCGCGATCGGTCAGTTTAACATCTGTATTTTCTAATCCAAGAGAAGCTGTATTAGCTTTTCGGCCAGTTGCTGCTAAAACTTTAGATGCTTCAATCGTTACTTTTTGACCATCTTCTGTAAAGGTAACGGCAGCTGTTGATTCTTGGTCTGCTACTTCATCGACAGTCACACCTAAGTGGAACTCGATCCCTGCATTCGTCAAATCTTCTAAAATCATTTGTGCGATGTCTTCATCTTCACGAGGAAGAAATTCAGGATGGGCATCAAGAACGATAACTTTAGATCCGTATTCATTGAACATTGATGCAAATTCCAGACCAATATATCCAGCCCCAATGATCACTAATTTTTCCGGTAATTGTTCCTGATCCATTGCTTGCGTAGAATCAATCAAGTAGCGACTTGTATTCAATCCTTTGATTGGTAAAATGATTGGTTCAGAACCAGTATTGATGAAAATCCGTTCGCCTTCAACAATTACTTTTTCACCATTATTCGTCACTTCGATTTGATGGTTAGAAAGAAAACGTGCTGTACCGTCCATCACTGTCCCAGTCGCCTCATCGCTGATCATATGATAATTTTTGGCGCGAAGCATGCCCGTCAATTTTTCTTTCCGAGCAACAGCCTCTGTAAAATCGATTCCTCTTTCTCCATTGAAAATCAATGATTTAGAAGGAATACAGCCGATGTTGATACATGTTCCGCCATACATACGTGTTGACTTTTCAACGACTAAAACCGATTCGCCTTTTGAAGCTAACGCCTTCGCTAAAGTCTTACCACCCTTTCCAAAACCGATCACAATATTTTGATATTTTCCATCCTTTTTCCCTCGCTTCTTTTTTACCTACCGATTGGTACAAAAATATGATAACCGATAATCGTCTATTTTCCAAATCATCTGCTTTGTTTGTCAAAAAAACCAGACAAAAAGCGGTCCTTTCACGTTTTTAGTCTGGTTCGATTTCCTTTATTCTTCTAAACAATCGTTACTTCTACATCGATATTTCCTCTAGTTGCTTTGGAGTAAGGGCAGAATTCATGCGCATCTTCTGCAATTTTTTGGGCTTCTTCTTCGCTGATGCCATCGATATGCACTTCTAATACTACACCGATCTGATAGCCGCCATCATCTAAATTATAAAGAGAGACACGTGCTTTTACTGTGGACTCTGCTGTCATTCCTGCTTCTTTGATCATATGTTGTACCGCCCCATTGAAACAAGAAGCATAACCTGCTGCAAATAATTGTTCTGGATTTGTTCCTTCTGCATGGATTCCCGGAGGAGTGATTTTCATATGCATCGAGCCATTGGGTGCCTCGACCTCTCCATTGCGCCCGCCATGGTTGATCATTGCTGTTTCGTATGCTTTTTTCATTGTACTGCTCCTTTCGATTGACCATTTGCTACTTGCTATAATTATAGTGTATGACAAGTAAGGCGCTTTCTACAAAAATTCTGCTTATTCAAATACCAGAATACCGTCTTCTACTATTTTTCCAAAAAACAAAAAGATGCCACTCGTGAACAACAGAGTCATATTCGTTCCAAAATAAATAGCAATCTTTTCTAAATAATCTTTTATATGATTGATTTTGAGATACATATATACCAGAAAGTTGACCCCATAGACCAATACTGTTAAAAAAATAACCATATTCGTTACCATTTTTTTCCTCCTTTTGCTGGCCACCCTACCAGCACTCGGTTTAACCTTACCACTTTTTTTGTTGTCCAAGCAACTACCTTTCAAGAAGATTGGTTTATTCTGCTGATAATGATTCAAGATCAGAAAAATGTCCGAATAAGTTTGCTAGTTTTTCTAACACTAGCTGGTTCTTTCCGCTCTCGTCATTTTCTATCTGCAATACTAACAACGGCTCATGTAAGCTTAAGCGAATCAAAAACCAACCGCTTCCATAAGGTTCTTGCAGATTATACCGAATACCTTCTTCATTTGCCGGGTCGAAGTTCATCCCTTTTTCTTCTTCCAACAGTCGCTTCATTTCTTCTAATATCTTGTTTCCTTGTTCGCGTGGTTCATCACTGAACAATTTTAGTCGGATTTCTTGTACTTCTACAGGCTGTTTCAACTCTTTGATTTGTTCATCCAATGTGATACCTTTTCTTTTTAATTCTGGCAAAAGCATCAGGATCTTCGCGATGACGTATGCACCATCATCCAGAAAATAATTTTCCTTGAATGCAGCGTGACCGCTTGTTTCGATAGCTAGCTGTGTATCTTTCCCAAGACGATTAAGTTCTAATGCTTTATTGATTACATTTCGATAGCCGGAAATATAACGAATTTGGGTACCTCCTTTTTCTTCAATGAATTTTTGTAGATGAGAAGAAGTAGGCGAATTCGTTACGATCCTTGCCCCTGGATGCTCTTTTAATACGATCGTACTTAATACTGCGATCAAATTATTTCGATTGATGACTGTTCCAGAAGCACTGACCACAGCTGAACGATCCACATCTGTGTCAAAAATGATTCCAAGATCTACTTCATTTGCTAAAACAGCCTGCTTGATACTTTCCATCGCTTCTTTGTTATCAGGGTTGGGTATGTGATTAGGAAATCGACCATCTGGTTCCAAAAATTGAGATCCTGTTGTATCAGCGCCTAAGCTATTCAATACTTTTTCAGCAAAAAATCCTCCAGCACCATTTCCAGCATCCACGATGATTTTCCAACCTTTTAGTGGTTTGTCATCTTGTGTTCCCATCCCTTTTTTGATTTTTGTGACTAAATCTTGCGCATAAGGTGTCAAAAGGTCTGCTTTTTCCACACTTCCTGCTTGTTCACTGTTTATTTTTTGCTGCTGTGACAGGATATAAGCAATATCTTCTTTTTCTGCCCCTCCTTCTGAGGTGAAAAATTTTATTCCGTTGTAATAATAGGGAAGATGGCTAGCAGTCAGCATGACCGCAGCGTCGCATGAGAATTGTTCAAATTGAGTGGACATAAACATAGCTGGCGTAGTAGCTAATTCGAAATCAATGACATGTATCCCTTGTTCTTTCAGACTTTGGATCAACGCCTCTTTTAGTGCTGGTCCGCTGATCCTACTGTCATGACCAATCCCAATCGTCCATTTTCTAGTTGGATTAGTTGATTTCTTCTTTTTCTTTAGCCAGTTTGCTAGTCCCCAGCCGATCTTTTCTACCCTGTCTGTCGTCAAATTGACTTCATGACCTTCAACTGGTAATGCAATCCCTCGAATATCCGATCCATTTTGTAGCGCTTTCATATCTTCCATATAAAAGTCCTCCTCATCTATTCCCTCATTTTTTCTAATTTTTCCGCAAATCGCTGTGCTTCTTCTTCTGAGCGGCAAATAATAATGAATGTATCTACACCTGCCATCGTTCCAACAACTTCGGGATAAGCAACTTCGTCTAACCAATTCGTTACCACATCAGCGCCATTTCGTTCAGTCAATACGATAACCATGAATTGAACAGACTGTATACGTAAAACCTCACGCCTAATTGCCGTACGCAAACGTTCTTCATTTAAAGAAACAGATGGTTGGTTAAATAATGTATAGCGTACTATTTTATTTTCATCTTGGCTTTTTACTAACTTCATTTCTCTGATGTCTCGAGAAATCGTAGCTTGAGTCACATCGGCACCTGCTTCATGCAACCGTGTAAGCAGCTCTTCCTGTGTCCCAATCGGTTGTTCTGTAATCATTTGGCGGATCAATGCTTGTCGCTGTTTCTTTTTCATATTAGACACCTCTCAATATTGATTATAGCAAAAGACAAGTAATATTTCTTCTTATTTTGGTATTTTTTACTTTTATTTTTCGGTTTTATTCAGGTTGCTATCTTTTTTCTATTTTGACACGCAAAATCGTCTTCATTTTTTCAGGTGCAGATTTTCGTGGATCGCTGATATAGATTTCTTTGTGTTCTTTAGAAGTTCTTTGATAGCCTTCTTCTGCAATGAATGCTTCTAATTTCTCAAAGGATTCTGGTTCTTCATCATAGGAACCAATGTGTAAGATTTGGGCACAAAGACCTTCTTCCATCTTTCCGAATGCTACTTGTTCTCTCAAGTCTTCCGGAAGTTTGCTCGGAGAACGCTGAATGGCTTCTTGTGCTATCGCTTCTGTAACAAAGTCAGGCTGTCGGATCATCAATTGATAAGAAAAATGTTCTTTTTTCATCACTGGTTCATGCAAATACTTTTCTTGCAGTCCCCATTGTCCTTCCAATGGATAGACAGTATACATCTGATAATCAGGAATCAGCCAATTTTTTTTAGGCGACATGCGTATTGCATAGCTGACTGCATATAGACAGGCTACTCTTCGTTTAAAGTCTTCCTGATTCGGGTCGCCGATCCCTCTGATGCTAAAGAATGGTTTTTTAGGAACCTCTAGTATTTGCGGGCTTTTTTTCATACTATAGCTCTTGTCTTTACGCCATTCGATTTTTTCCATTTTTCTTCCTCCGAGAAATTCCATTTAGTTATTTATTATCATACCTCTTTTTAAGTGACTTGGCTAATCGTGTTGACACTATTTTTCAGTTTGTGCTAGAATAAGTTAAGTAAATAAATCGTACAGATAACACGTTTCGGCGTGTCGAGAGAGAGGCGGTTTCTATTTTTATAATAGAAATCACTCTCTTTTTTTACGAAATTTTTTAGAGGTGATGTAAATGACAAAACAAAAACAGCTGCTTTTAGTACCTGCAGTAATTGCAACAGGGATGATGTCTTTTGCGGGCGTATTGATCGAGACGGCCATGAATGTAACTTTCCCAACTCTTATCAGACAGTTTGATTTAACGACCGCACAAGTCCAATGGGTAACAACGATTTATCTTTTGATGATTTCGATCATTGTTCCGCTGTCTACTTATTTGAATCGCAATTTTAGTCTCAAAAAACTCTTTTTAGCTTCAAATCTGCTTTTCTTGGCAGGTATAATGATCGATTTCTTCTCTCCTACCTTCATGGTTCTATTGTTTGGTCGATTGCTCCAAGGGGCAGCAACAGGTATCGCTCTTCCGTTGATGTTCCATATTATCTTGACATTTGCCCCCCTCAATCGACGAGGCGCGATGATGGGTGTCGGTACTTTGACAACGGCCATTGCTCCAGCGATTGGACCCACTTACGGAGGCATTATGACTTCACATTTTACATGGAATCATATTTTCCTGTTTCTTGTGCCCATTTTGCTCCTTTCTTTGATTATCGGCTGGTTTGCTATTCCCGAGATGGCAGTACAAAAAAGTGGTTATTTGGATTGGTGGAGCGTTTTAGGAATCTTTCTTTTGTTTAGTGGAAGTCTGACATTTTTGAGTACGTTGGGAACACTTTCTAGTTGGATTGCTTTGATCATCGGCGGGATCGGCTGGTTCCTATTTTACTATCGAAGTAAAAATGTGGAACATCCGCTGATTCGGCTGTCCATTCTTTCAAATAAAACATTCCGTTTGTTTTTGATTGGCTTCTTGGTTTATCAGTTTTTATTACTTGGTGTGTCTTTTGTCTTACCGAATTTCCTTCAGATCGTTCAAGGAAGCAGTCCTTTTGTCGCTGGATTAGCCATGCTTCCCGGTGCAGCGGTTGGTGCTTTGCTTTCTCCTTTTTCTGGTAAAATGCTGGATCAATATGGACCGAAGAAGCCAATTTTTGCTGGACTGATCCTTTCTTTGATTGGTTGGTTAGTATTATTCCTGCTTATCGGACACGCTTCATTGGGTGTATTGATTGCCTGTCATGTTTTTTATATGGTCGGTATCGGTTTGTCTTACAGCAATATGATGACGACTGGAATGAATGCGCTGAATGAAGAACTGCAAGGAGACGGGAATGCAATGTTCAATACCTTGCAACAGTTTTCTGGTGCTGTGGCTACTTCATTAGTAGCGGTTATCATCAATTATGTTCAGCATCATACTTCCCATAATTACGAAGTGTCTACTACATTAGGATCAAAAGCGGCGTTGGGCGTCTTATTGCTGTTACTTCTTATCAGCTTTGCTCGATTCGTCTATTCTCTGTTTTTTGCTAAAAAAGCGTAGTTTCCATATACGGCAGGTGTTGCATCTGCCGTTTTTTTGTGTGAAAATGGTTGTTTGTAAAAGGAGGCTTTTTTATGGAAAAAATTGCCATTATCGGTGGCGGGATCATTGGTATGACTCTAGCCAATTACTTGGATACATCAACATTCGATGTTGCTTTGTTTGATGAAGGGACAGGACAGGCAACGAAAGCAAGCGCTGGGATCATCTCCCCTTGGTTGTCAAAACGCAGAAACAAACAATGGTATCGTCTGGCTAAAGACGGCGCTGCTTTTTTCCCTAAACTCATAAAAGATTTCCAACTTGATCAAACGATTTATGCACAATCAGGGACACTTTTGCTTCGACCTGAACAAGATTTAGCTGAATTAGCTATTCTTGCGGAGAAACGAAAAGAAGAAGCGCCAGAAATTGGAAATATCGAATGGCTTTCACCTGAACAGACGTCCCAAGCTCTTCCGTTATTGAAGCCAGCAGTTTCACTACGCATCAGTGGTGGTGGTCGTCTGGATGGAAAAGCATATTTAGAACATCTTGGTCAGCGTTTAGTACAAAAACAAATCGAGCAGATCCAGGCAAAAGTCACCTTGCATAAGAAGAACGATTCTTGGCTCGTCAAGGGACCGTTTGGAGAATACACAGCTGACCGCGTAATCTTGACACCTGGTCCTGCACTTAAGCCTCTATTGAAAAAATTAGGCTATTCTGCAGATATACGTCCGCAAAAAGGGCAGCTCTTAGCATTTCAGACATCTTATAAGATGAGTCAAGACTGGCCTGTTGCTATGCTTGACGGAGAAGCTGATTTCATTCCTTTCATGGATGGAAAGATCCTTTTAGGTGCTACCCATGAGAACGATCAAGGATGGGATTTGGCTCCTACTAGCGAAGCTTATGAGGGATTGACTAAGAGTGCAGAACAGTTCTTGGCTGATCCAGATCAGATAAAAAATTGGTCCTACGAGTTCCGTGTAGGCACCCGTGCTTATACGTCAGATTTTTCCCCATTCTTCGGCGTATTGCCAGATGACCCAAGTCTACTGGCTGCTAGCGGTCTAGGCTCTTCTGGTTTGACGACAGGCCCTTATATCGGCTATCTATTAGCCAACTTCTTAAATACTGGTCATTGGCCTACGGAAGATTATCAAAAGGACATCTCCACCTATATTACGAAAAATCCATCATAGAAAAACAGCTTTTTCAAGTAAGGATCCCGAGCGATATTGCGCATGGATTACTTCTTGAAAAAGCTGTTATTTTAGTTCAATTTCTGAATCAAATTCTCCAAACTTTCTTTTGCTTCATCTGGCAAGAGATCTTTTCCTATCTGAGCTTCAATGAATCGTAAACGACTATCAAGTCGTTGTTTCACCAGATTTTTATAGGACGTATCCTCAAAAGAAACAGGAAAATCTGGTATAGGTAAATAGTGGATGTCTTCAAACGGACCAAACGACTTGAATTCTGCCGTTTGTTGCACGATTCTTTCAACGATTGACAATGTCGTTTCAGGTTTGATTTTTTTATCATCGAAATATCCAGTATTCAAGACATAGCAGGCTGTTTGCTGTTTCACAAACAACTCTCGAAAAGCTTGATAGTCTTCCCTAAGAGGATAGACACGGAAAGGATTAGCAAATGGTTCAATGACTAGCTCATCTAGCTGTCTTTTTGTAGTGATATTTTCCGCGTCTGATCGTTTTGTTGCTAATGTTGCACCAAAAGACGCTGCTAAAACCGGGTCATTGATCTTGATAATTGGCGGAAGTGAATCATCTTTCATGATCCAAAAAACAGCATCGATCTTTTCGTTAAGATGATCGACTCGGTCTGGTGTCGCATAACGTGATTTGACTGTCTGCCCATTTCCGTTTCGTATATCTCCTGTCACTAGGACTTTTTCTCCCTTACTCGTACATGTCACGCTTACATTCTGACAAGTAAGGAAAGAAGAAATGGCCGGATCATCAGACGGATAGTCTTGTGTTTTATCAAAGTAAGAAGGTTCCAAGGCAGTAGCAAAACCATTTTTTCTAGAAATAACAAAAGCATCGTCATGTAGGATCGTAACAGAGTGCCCTTCCGAATGTTTTGCTAAGGTGATCGTTGATTTTCCAGAACCGGACAACCCAAATACAGCCATCGTATAAGTCTGATCATTACTAGTATATTGTTTCATCCCGCCATGGCAGGCAATAAAACCATTGCGATTCCCCAATGCCCAAGCAAGCGTCAAAGTCGCTTTTTTTAATTCCCCAAAGTAACGTAAGCCTAGCACAGCAGCTGTATTATGGAGAGAATCAAATAAAACGAGTCCATTGGGAAAGGCTTCATGCGTCCATTCGGGATCACAAAAGATATAAAGATCTCCCTCATCAAAGGACGCAGATTTTTGATAAGTAGCCAAGGTCTTCGCATTCGCTGGCTGAAAATTCAGTATATAAGAATACAAATTGTTCTCAAATCCTTCTGGAATCAACAAATGACTTTGTACAGAAAATTCTTCAGATAGACCAACGATTACTTTTGTATGATAAAATTGTCGCTTTCGACTTTGATACACGGCTTCTCTCAAGATCTTCTCGTATTTACTTTGCTCCTTGCCCAAGTCCTCAAAGATACGCCGAGCACTTGCTGTTCTTCCTACAATACTCCCATCATTGAATACTAGTGTCCTAGCATCAGCTGGTAAATCTTGTTCTTCAGCATGTGAGACCGTTATATCTGTGATGATCGTTCCTGGACTCCCTTTTGCTAGTTGATAAGCTGTTTTCCTGTCAAAAACTTCTTGAACATTATTACCGTAGAATGCTGTTTCAACAATGGATCGAATACTGGATAACAGTGGATTTTCACTTGTGATTTTCTCTAATTCGAGACTCTCTTTTGTACTCATGGCTCCTCCTCCTCCCCTAAACAAAAAAGCGTTTTCTTTATTATACATTATCCGAGTTTTTATTTGTACTGCTGTGCAGAGGGAAACAAATCATTTATTTTTCATAAAAAAAACCGAGAACTTGAATAAACAAGACTCTCGGTTTCATCATTTTTCTTTTATCGGCTTAGTACCAACCGTTTGCTAACCAGAATGTTTTAGCAGCATCCCATGAACCATAACGAGATGTTACGTATTGTTCTGCTACACGTTCTTGATTGGCAGCTGAATAGTCGCCGTTTAAGTATGAAGCATCTAATTGGTAACGGCCAATGTAACGTCCGTTAGTAGCTGTGTATGAACCGCCTGATTCTTTTTGTGCGATCCATTCTTTTGCAGAGCTTGAAGTTGGCGCCGTTGCAGCAGGAGCTACTTCAACTGTTTCAACAGGTGCAACGTATGTATGTTCTTGCGTTGCTGTTTCAGTTGTAGATGCTGTATTTTCTGTTGTGTTGCTTTCTGTTGTTGCTGAAGAATCATTTGAAGTTGGGATTGTTAATTGTTCACCAACATAAATGCGGTTGATGTCTGCAATTGAATTCTTTTCAGCAATTGCATCGATCATTGAGTTGTCTTCTGCAAATTTTTGTGAAATCTTAGATAATGAATCACCTGATTTTACTGTGTAAACTTCATCAGCGTGAGCATTTGTAGTTCCTACAAACATTGCAGTAGCACCAGCAGCAAAAGTTGTACCTAAAACAATTTTCTTAAATGAATTCATATTAAACTCCTTTTTTCTCCGTTTTTTATTCTTTCGACGCTATTAACTTTATCATTTAGAAATATTTCATAGGTAAAAGAATCATGACATTTAATGACAAAATGACGAATTATTTAATATTTGTAACATTTGAACAAAAACTTTTTTGATGTAAAACCATCAGATCGTTGTTATATAAGCAAAGTAATCGTTTTTCTATGTTTTTTTATTTTTGAATGAAAAACATCTTTTCTGTAATATTTACTGCAATAATCCATAAAAAAAAGCAAAAAAATGTTTGATTTTTATCAAATCCTCTTAAAAAAACGTAAAAAATACAAAAAAACCAGTAATTGTTACAACAATTACTGGACAAAAACAATGAATAATGCTTACTATTTTTTTATTTTAACTTTCTCCGCAATAATTTTTGTGCATGTTCTAGTTCATTTATGACGACTTCTTCCGATTCTTCAGCTAATGTTTCATCTAATACATCAAGCCATTTTTCTGGCTCTTTTGTTCCTAGACGTCCAATAGCCCAAGCTGCTGTTCCTCTGATGACAGGGCGGACATCCGTTAAACATTCTGAAATCTCAGGCAATGCCGTTCGATCTCCTAGATTAGCTAAAGCAATCAATGCGTTTCTCTGCAAAGGTTTTTTTCCACGCCACGAACCGGCTAAATGCCCAAATTGCTGCTTGAAGTCTTTATTCGACATCGACAGCATCGGCTTTAATTTTGGATATACTTCATCTATTTTTGGTTCCATCTCTTCATGAAAATGAAAATCTTTTCCTTGATTGTAAGGGCAGACTAACTGGCAGATATCGCATCCATAAATGACATTTCGCATTTTTTTCCGATATTCTTCGGGCATCATCCCTTTTGTCTGCGTTTGATAAGATAAACATCGCTGTGCATTCATTCTGCCATCACCAAGCAATGCTTTCGTCGGACAAGCAGTCACACAGCGCATACAGTCACCGCAACCAAACTCTCCTGGTTTATCCGGCTCAAATACGATATTAGTGACGATCTCACCAAGATAGACAAATGAACCGAACTCTTCGGTGATCAACAATCCGTTTCGGCCGATAAATCCTAATCCAGCTCGCTGTGCTACAGCGACATCGATCAGTTCCCCAGTGTCTACTTGCGGAGCTAGACGCCATTCCTCTTCTTTTTGCCATTTTTCTGCTCTTGTTTGGATGAATTCGATCAATCGATTTAATCGGTCTCTCAGTATATCATGATAGTCGATCCCCCATGAGGCACGAGCAAATTGCCCTCGTTTTTCATCCCTAGGTACTTCTTCATGGATCCTAGTAGGATACGCAAGAGCAATGGAAATGATTGATTTTGGCTGATCAAATGTCATTTCTGGATAAAGACGCTCATCGATATTTGGGTGTTCGAAACCAGAAGTGTGGCCGGCTGCTTTTTGCTCTTCCAACGATTCTTTTAATGAATCAAAAGGCTCCGCCGTCGTAAATCCGATCTTGTCAATTCCTAATCGTTTGCTTTCTTGTATGATTTCTTCTTTTAATGTCATGGTCTTCCTCGCTTGCTGTTAACGGCTGTATAATCCATAATATAGTTTTTCTTTTTTCAGTTGGACAAACTGGATCTGCTGATCAGCAATCTTCTTTTCTTCCATCCATTTTTTTCTTGCAGCAAATACTTCCCAATAATTTGTCGAAATCAATTTTCTTTTGTTATCCAATGCGTTGAAAAAATTCAAAGAAACTGGTTTTGTACTTAACAATTCATGGAGTCTTACCTCTTCCCAAGGTGAAAACTCAGACAGATCACGGGAATACAGTACTTCTTCATAGAGATTTTTTTGCTGCGTATACGTGAATGTTTGCGGGATCTTCCCGGGTCTGGCAATTTCTACTAGACGGTTATAAAACATATTCATTAATTTGCTGTTGGCAATAAATTGACTTTTATAATAGGCCGACTGGATCTTTTTGATTACTCCTTCTGCTTTGATTACTGAAAACAAAGCAGGCCATGCTTTGACGGTTATTTCGTCGTTTTGTTTAACTAATACGCCAGGTGTGAAGCCGACTGGAGAAAGGAACACAAAATAACCGATACCGGTATTCTCATCTAAAGGCTGAAATTCATCAAACAACCATTTGCCTATGTACAGCTCTTCATCTGGTTCTGTTGTCTCGTTTTGATTTGCTATGAATAATTTAGCTAATTCTGCTTCAAGAAATTGAAGGTCTTGATCCTTGTCGGTATTTTCTTGCTGGCTAATCAATCGAAATACTTCTTCTTTAATCGTATATTTATCTTTACGTGTAAAATTCATAGCCACACCTTCCTTCCTTACTCTAACTATAACGGAATTTTCTCAAAAAGGGTATCTGTACGCCGAAAAACATCATAATTTTTTTCCGGTTTCTTGTAAAAAAACGCAAGGTCCGTTCCTTAAGCCAGACCTTGCGTTTTTCAGCTCTCTTTTGTTTGGGATAAACCTTCATGGATTGTTTCGATGTTCCATTTCATCATCTGATAGTAAGAATCTCCTTGTTCTCCTTCTTTGGCTATAGAATCAGTGAACAATTTATCATAAATTTCCAAACCCGTTTCTTTTGCTACTCGCTCCATACTTCTTGGATCTACACTGGTTTCCACGAATAAAACTGGCACTTCTTTTTCTCTTACCTGATCAATAATTGCTTTCATTTGGTCAGGCGTGCCTTGGCTTTCTGTATTGATTTCCCATATATATGCTGCTGGCAAATCATAAGCCCTTGAAAAGTATTTGAATGCTCCTTCACTTGTTACTAATAATTTTTTGTTCTCTTCGATAGAAGCAAAACTTTCCTTCGCTTGTGTATCTAATTCTTTTAGTTTTTCCACATATGTTTCTGCATTTCGCTTATAATGTGTCGCATTTTCTGCATCTTTTTCAGAGAATATACGTGCGATTTCCTGCACATATTTTATTCCGTTAGATAGGTCTAGCCAAGCATGAGGATCCGCTTTTGTATGTTCTTCACCGCTAGTTAAATAAAGAGGTTCTACATTTTTGCTAACTGCAAAATAATCTTTTCCTTCTTCTTTCTTAGCTGTTTCCATCAAGTTATCGAACCAGCTGTTACCTGTTTCAAGATTCAATCCGTTGTATAAAATGACATCTGCGTCGCTTGCCTTTTTGATGTCTTCTGGTAGTACTTCATATTCATGCGGATCTGTTCCGACTGGTACGATACTGTGGATATCTATTTTATCTGTTCCGACCTCTTTTGCCATATCTGCCAAGATCGAATTGGTTGCCACGACTGACAGCTTTTCTTTACTTACTTCGTCTGCTTGATCTGAAGTTTGCTTTCCGCAGCCAACTAACGCTAATAAACTAATTGCCAGGATCAAAAAGAGTGATTTCTTTGTTTTCATCTATCTGCTTCCTTTCTGAAATAAAATTCCTTTTGTTGGTGAGAATAAAAAAGCAAGGATAAAAAATGCGGTACATGCTAAAACAATCGTGGCTCCTGATGGCCAATTGTAACTATAACTGAAAAATACGCCGACAACGGCACTGAACATACCGATCCCTGCAGCCGTGATAATCATTTTCAATAAATGGTTCGTCAACAAGTAAGCTGTGGCAGCTGGTGTGATCAACATGGCAATCACCAAGATCGTTCCTACCGTCTGCAAACTAACTACAGCGACTAATGTCAAAAAGAACATCAAAAGATAATGGATCAGCGACGTATTCAGCCCATAAGCTTTTGCCATTGTTGGATCGAATGATGTGATCTTCAATTCTTTATAAAAGAAAAAAACAAATATCAAGACGATTCCGCTGACTAGTGCTGTCAGCAGCAGATCGCTCTCCCTAACAGCTAAGACATTCCCAAATAAAATATGATACAGGTCTGTCGCACTTTGAGCATATGAAATCAAGATGATCCCCAATGCAAAAAACGAACTAAAGACAATCCCGATCGCTGTATCATTTTTCAATCGGCTCCGCTGTGTCACGAAACCAATCACCGCTGCTGTCAACATCCCAAAAGCAGTGGCTCCAAAAATGTAACTAAAACCAAACATATAAGAAATGGCTACACCTGGAAGAACTGCGTGAGAGATAGCATCTCCCATCAAAGACATCCCACGTAAAATAATAAAGGAACCGATGACTCCAGAAGCCAGTCCTACAAGCATGGAAGTGACCAAAGCATATTGTAGAAATTGATAATTCATCAATCCATCAATAAAAGATTGGATCATTTTTTCTCTCCTCCTTTTACTAAATGTCCGATGATCTCACCATAGGCCAGTTGAAGATTCTTTGATGTAAAGACTTCTTGTACTGGACCAGAAGCGATCAGCTGTTTATTTAAAAGAACAACTTCATCGAAATATTCTTCTACTTTATGAAGATCATGATGGACGATCAGAATCGTTTTTCCTGAATTCTTCAACTCTTGCAAGATGTCAAAGATTTTTCGTTCACTCAATGCATCGATTCCTACGAATGGTTCATCTAAAAAGATCCACTCTGCACCTTGAGCTAGAGCTCGTGCAATAAAAACTCTCTGAAGCTGACCACCCGATAGTTCGCTGATTTGTCTTTTGGCATAGTCTTCCATCCCTACTTTTTTTAATGCTTGTCTTGCTCGTTCTTTTTCTTTTTTCCCGGGCCGCTGTCCGATTCGTAAAGATGGATATGTCCCTAAAAGTACAACGCCTAACACATCGATTGGAAAGGAAAGATCCAATTCGCTTCGCTGCTCCACATAGGCTATTTTTTTACGGACTGATTTTACTGGCTGTCCTGAAAAAGTGACTTTACCAGTAGAAGCTGGTATCAACTCTAGCAATGCTTTCATGAATGTTGATTTTCCTGCGCCATTTGGTCCGATGATACCAGTGATTTTTTGTGACTTTATTGTTAAATTGATGGTTTTCAAAACAGTTTTCCCTTGATAAGCGGCTGAAAGGTCTTGAATTGCAATGGCCGTTCGTTCCAAATCCTACACTCCTTTTTAGGTTTCCCTAACTTTTTATTTAAATATAGTTTAACTAAAAAGGAAAGCATTTACAAGTAGAAAGATGAAAAAGTTTTTTTCGAATTTTCCTCGCATTTTATGAAAATTTTCTGTAGAATCACATCAAGAGTTCAATAAGGCTAACCTAAAAATAATACAACTATCTATTGAAACGTTTAATTATTTTTCCTGTTGACTCAACAACGAAAGGAGTTTTTGTATGGAAGAAGAAAAGTTAACTCGAAGTCTTAGTGCCCGTCACATCCAAATGATCGCACTAGGTGGAACGATCGGTGTCGGTCTGTTTATGGGTGCCTCCTCAACCATACGCTGGACAGGGCCCTCAGTGATGGGAGCTTATGCGATTGCAGGATTCTTTTTGTATTTGATTATGCGTGCTTTAGGCGAAATGCTTTACGTCGATCCTTCGACTGGTTCTTTTGCAAATTACGCGAGCGAGTACATCCATCCTGTGGCTGGCTACTTGACCGCTTGGAGTAATATTTTTCAATATATTGTCGTAGGGATAAGTGAAGTAATCGCTGTAGGATCTTATATGAATTATTGGTGGCCCAATCTGCCAGCAATTATTCCCGGCATCATTGTCGTCTTATTTCTTATGCTGGCAAATCTTATTTCTGTCAAAGCGTTTGGCGAATTAGAATTTTGGTTTTCGATCATCAAAGTCATAACAATCATTTTGATGATCATTGCAGGTCTTGGGGTGATTTTATTTGGATTTGGTAATCATGGCCAGGCGGTAGGGATCTCAAATCTTTGGAAAAACGGTGGATTCTTCACTGGCGGTGTCAAAGGCTTTTTCTTTGCGTTATCGATCGTCGTTGCTTCCTATCAAGGGATCGAACTGATCGGAATGACTGCTGGCGAAGCAGAGAATCCTAAAAAGACGATCATTGAAGCTGTTCAATCCACTATCGGTCGAATCTTGATTTTTTATATTGGTGCCATTTTTATCATCGTGAGTATTTATCCGTGGAATCAATTGAGTGAGATTGGCTCGCCTTTTGTCCAAACTTTTTCTAAAATCGGCATTACATTTGCTGCAGGGTTGATCAATTTTGTCGTGATTACAGCGGCATTATCAGGTTGCAATTCAGGCATTTTCAGTGCAAGCCGTATGGTCTATACACTTGCGATGAATGGAAAGATGTCTAAAAAGTTTCTGAAATTATCTCGTCATGGTGCGCCTTTTTACCCTGTCGTAGCCATCTCAGGCGGAATCTTGATTGGTTTGATCTTAAACTATCTTCTGCCAATGTTCATCAACCAGTCCGAAAATATCTTTGTCTTCGTATACAGTTCAAGTATTTTACCTGGTATGGTTCCTTGGGTGGTGATTTTGATCAGTGAGATTCGCTTCAAAAAGACTCACGCAGATAAAATGCATGATCATCCTTTTAAAATGCCGCTGTCTCCTTACACGAATTATGCGACACTTGCTTTTTTAGCTATCGTGTTGATTTTCATGTTTATCAATCCTGAAACTAGAATTTCTTTGATCATTGGTCTCGTTTTCTTGCTTTACATGACGATCCATTACTTTATACGTGAAAAAAGAACCGCCAAATAAAAAGAACGAAGCTTCCATCAAGGGAGTCTTCGTTCTTTTTATTGCTTTTATCAATTCAATTTTAGTGTCTCACCGGGAGTCAGGAAATAGTCATCCATACTCATCCCATTCAGTGACAAAATCGTTTCTACTGGTACGCCAGTTCGTTCGGCTATTTGATTTGGGCCTTCTCCTTCCAAAACAACAGTTGTCGCAGCCTGTGACGTCGTACTGCTAGTAGTCGTTTCAGTGTTTTCTGTTGTGTCTTGCGTTGTTCGAGCTTGCATTCCAGAAGCTTCTGTTGATTCTATCGTCTCAGACTCAGAAGATGCTGTTTCTTGTGTGCTTGTTGACTCTGCTTGAAGAGAAGCGCTCGTCTGCAAATATATGTCGGAAATCTTAGCGACATGATTCGTATAGTTAGCCGATAGCTGATTGATCAAGGTATCTAAGGCTACACCGTCTTTATTATCTGCTGACTGATACGCTGCACGTAACTTTCCGATCCCTTCGTCGGAGATAGCTTGGAGCTCACGTGCTTTTTGGTTAGCAACTGCGGATAAACCAGCTATGCCCTCCTGATTTCCCTGGATTTCTGTTTGGTATTCTTCAATCAACACAGGCGTCTTTTCTTCCATCTTTTTCGAATAATCATTGACGATTGCTTGGAGTTGCTCTGACAAATCATCTGCTGTTTTTTCTTCAGAAGTTTGTGTTTCTTTTGTTTCAGTCGATGTCTCACTTGTTTGTTTCGCATCTGTTTTCTTTGTCGTTGTTTCCGTTACGGTCGTGCTTTTTGCATCTGACGAATTTTTCCCGTGAAAATACAGCCCCGCTATTCCTCCTACTATGATCAAAAAAACGGCAACTGCTGCCCCAATCATGATCATCCGCTTACGTGCTGCCTGTTTTTGCTGTCTTCTTCGGGTCATCCGAACATTTTCTCCCCACTCATTTTCATCATACATTTTTTTCACCACCAATTTTTATGTATAACAGCGTTATCAAACGCTTCATATTCTTATTGTAGCAAATAATTGTCATTGTGCACATTTTTATCCTTGTTATTTATAAGAAAATTTCACCAGTTGAGATGATTCCAAGATTGTCCGTCGATTTCTCCTTGCAACTGTGTTGTTCGTTCATCTATCTCAGCCATCAGTTTCTTTATCTCATATAAGAGTGCACGGTCTCGATATTCTGATTTTTCACTTAATTCATCTAATTGTTGGATCAACCATTCATTTGTCATAATGAAGTTCCTTTCATTTCTTGCAGGGTAAAGGTCAAGTCTTCGATCTGCTCTTTTGCGTCAGTCAGTGCTTCTATGATATATGTTTGTTTTTCCGAATCTTCTTCCTGCATTTTCTGATTTTCCTGTACTCTTTGAATAAACCAGTCAATCCGTTGAGTAAGCGATGGCTTCCCTTCCAATGAGAGATACTGCTGATAAGCAATTAGCTTCTCCCAACGTTTTTCTTGGGATAAATACATAAATTGTGCTAAAACGAATGGCGGAAGATAGGTCATATGGAATTTGTTTGCAATTCGCTGATATGGTCTCAAAAATTCGGAGATCGTATATTCTTCTTTCCCCCCAGCTTGATATTCCTTTTCCGCCACACCTGTTGTCAATACGATCCCTAATTCTTTTCCTTCTAATACATGTGCTGCTTGTTCCAAAACATTATCTTGCCAAATTTTTAAATGAGCAGGGGAACTATACCAGTAAAATGGAAACTGGAAAATGATTCGATCATGCTGTGCCAGAAGCTGTAGCTCAGCCTTTACATCTATCTTTCCATCTGGATAACTTGATTCTAAATGATGCCAAGTAACGGATAAACCGGAAGAAGCTTCTTTGAAAAATTGCTGATTCAGAGATTCCTCCATCGTTGGATGGCTGATGATGATAAGTGTACGCATCCCTTCTCCTCCTTTTTTAGTCTTCGTTTTACAGTGTAGCATAACCGCCACAAGTTTCTTTTGCCGATGCTTGTCCTTTTGTCCAAGCAAATTAGGTCGTCCAAGAGACTGCAGTTTGCTTTTCCAACTGTTTTTTCAAAGTATCCAAAGCAATATTCTTGAAATTTTCGTTTTTCATCCGTTTACGATAGTTCGTAGCCGTTTCTCCGGTACTCTTTTTGAACATTCGGCTAAATACGACTAGACTATTGAACCCTACTTGATAGGCAATGCTTTCCACGGATTCATCCGTCAGGGAAAGAAGAAACGCCCCTCGATTAATCCGTACCCCAATCAAATATTCCTTGATACTGGTACCCATATGATTTTTGAATACTCGTGACAAGTGACTCCGGTTGACAGCTAAATGCTGGGCGATTTCCTCAACAGATAAATTTTCCGCGTAATGTGCCTCAATGTATTTGACTGTCTCAACAGCTAAAGAGGAATGAACTTTTTGTACGCCACCGCTGATCTTTCCGCCGTCTTTTAAAAGGACTGATAAAAAACGGTAGGTTAGTGCTGTTAACTGTAATTCATTTTCCAAGGTTTCTTCCGTATCTTTCATGCATTCTAAAATAATGTCGATATATTTTTGTATATCGGAAGAGACCATCGTGTACTGGTCTTCTCTGAAAAGCGACTGCCGGATGATTTCTTTTGCCGCATGTCCACCGAAAGAAAGCCAGCAATACATCCATGGATCTTCTCCATCTGATAAGTAAAATGTCGAGTCTCCTGGACGAATCAAGAATAGATCTCCTTTTTTCAATTGAAACTGTTGATTTTTCACATGATAAGATCCTTTGCCTTCCATCACGACGTGTAAGATGTAATCATTGCGAATAGCAGGACCAAAAGAATGAAACGGCATCGTTTTAGAGAAGCCGCAAAAATCAAAATACAATTCTTTTTCTACTTGTTGATGTTCCTTTTTTAAAAAAATCGATTGCTCCATTTCTTCCCCTCCTTACTTCTTTAGTATAATGCAACAAAAAGTTAAATAAAAGTCACAGAAATATATTAAAAAGGAAGCGATTTCTTGTTAAGTTTAAGTCATTAAAAGATCTTTGTTATTCGTTGTAACCGGTTTACTTAGTATTATATATTGAACAGGAAAGGAATACAGATTATGAAAAGCAAAATGATCCAACGTATGTCCTACGCTTTAGGCGCTTTTGGACACGACACATTCTATGTTACATTAAGCACTTATTTTATGGTATTCGTGACAAGCCAGATGTTTGCAGGAACAGATAAGGCAACGAATGCAAAAATGATTGCTACAGTTACAAGCTTAGTTGTAGGTATTCGCTTAGTTGAAATTATTTTTGATCCTTTAATTGGTGGCGTTATTGATAATACCCGTACAAAATATGGCAAATTCAAACCATGGTTAGTTATCGGTGGTATTGTTAGTTCTGTACTCTTGGTAGCAATCTTTACCAATTTCTTTGGCTTAGCTACTCATAATACGACTTTATTTATCATATTATTTGCAATCGTTTTCATCTTGTTGGATAGTTTTTATTCATTCAAGGATATCGCTTTTTGGTCAATGATTCCTGCTTTGAGCACGGAAACAAAGGAACGTGAAAAATTTGCTACGTTTGCTCGTTTCGGCTCTTCTCTAGGTGCAAATGGTACTACACTAGTCGTTGTCCCTATCGTTACTTTCTTTACCTATCTTGTTACTCATAAACATATTGAAGGCGCTTCAGGTTGGTTCTGGTTCGGTGTGATTGCCGCTGTTATTTCAGGCGGTACTGCGATTATCACTGCCTTGGGAACAAAAGAAGTCGATACTGCGATCCGTCAACAAAATGAAAAAGCCGGAATCAAAGATGTGTTCAAAGCAGTTGCTCAAAACGATCAATTGATGTGGCTTGCCCTTGCTTATATCGCTTATGCGATTGCTAATGTAGCAACGACTGCCGTATTGTTCTACTTCTTCAAATATGTACTTGGCCAACCAACTGAATTTTGGATTGTTGGTCTAGTTGCTGCCTTACTTGGTTTAATAGCTGTCCCATTATTCCCAATGCTTACACGCGTCATCTCTCGTCGCTATGTTTACCTTGGCGGGATTGCAATGATGATTTCTTCCTACTTTTTCTTTACGATCGCAGGTTCAAGTTTGCCAATCGTTATCATCGGGTTAGTATTGTTCTACTTCCCTCAACAATTGATTTTCTTATCCGCTTTGATGACAATCACAGACTCTGTTGAATATGGTCAATGGAAAAATGGTATCCGTAATGAAGCTGTTACTCTCTCTATTCGTCCTTTACTAGATAAAATTGCTGGTGCTTTGTCTAACGGGATCGTAGGGTTTGTCGCTATCGCTTCTGGGATGACTGGTAATGCTACTGCTGCTGATATCACTGCTCATGGCGTAACGACTTTCAAAGCTTATGCATTCTATGCTCCTGCTGCTTTGATGATTTTCTCCGCTATTATTTTTGCTTGGAAGATTACATTGACAGAGAAAAAACATGCACAAATCGTTGAGGAATTAGAAAACAAATTGGCTCCAGCTGATACAATGGAAGATGAACTTCACGATGCAGTAGTTCCTTCACATTAAGAAAGGATCTTGAAAATGAAGATTACAGAAAAAGATTTCGGCCAAGGTTATCATTTGATAACCTTGGAGAATAAAAACAAGCTAGTACTTTCTGTCTCTGATTTAGGTGCTAGGATCGTTTGTTTAAAAACAAATGATCAAGAATTAGTTTTGGGATTTGACACCGCTGAAGAATATATCGAAAAAGACCCGTATATCGGCGCGTCTATCGGTCGCACCGCAGGGAGGATCGAAAATGGCCGCTTTTCTCTCAATGGAAAAACTTACCAATTAGCTATAGATCCAAAAACTGGGCATAATCTGCATGGTGGTTCTCCTGGATTTGAATTAAAAAAATGGTCTTATGTCATTTTGAATGGCGAAAATGAAGCTTCTGTCATTTTTACTACTACAAGTCCCGACGGAGAACATGGTTTTCCAGGTACATTGGATGTGGAAGTCCGTTATACTTTGACACAAGATAATATCTGGCGGGTGACCACTCGCGGTATCAGCGATCAAGATACTTTATTCAATCCGACAAATCATGTCTACTTCAACTTGACGGGAGATGCTTCTCAAGCGATCGATCAACATGAGCTTTGGCTCAACAGTGAAGCTTACGCTCCTTTACGAGCAGACAGTATTCCTATAGGAGTAAAAGAAAATACTGCAGGGAATGCTTTCGATTTTCAAACGCCTAAAAAACTAGCGTCCGTTTTTGCTAGTGATTTGGATCAAAAAGAACTCGTTGACGGAATCGATCATCCATTTTTCTTAAAAGAATCTGGCTTGGATAAAGAAGCCGCTCGCTTGACTAGTCCGGATAAAAAAATCCAAGTAGATATCGCTACAGATGCTTCTAGTATGGTTATTTTCACTGCAAATTTCGGTCCAGAAACACCAGAAATGCGTGGTCGAAAACTGGCACATCACGGCGGCATCACATTTGAGACTCAAACAGCTCCAGGGGCAGAGCGCTTCTCAGCATTTGGTTCGATTCATTTAAAAGCCGGAACAGCATTTGAAACAGTGACAGAATTCAAAATCAAAACAAGAGAGGAATAACTCATCATGGAAATCAAAAGAAGCTTAAACACAAAATTTGCCGAAACATTCGGCCCTAAAAAAACGACACAATACTTCTCGCCAGGTCGCATCAATTTGATTGGTGAACACACTGATTACAATGGCGGTCATGTCTTCCCTGCTTCCATCACTTATGGAACGCAAGGCGTCGCCGCACCTAGAGACGATAATAAAATATTAGTTTATTCCACAAACTTTGATGATATCGGCGTCATCAGTTTTACTTTAGATGAGCTAGAATATGATAAAAAAGCAAATTGGGCAAACTACGTAAAAGGAATGGTCCTTAAATTAAAAGAAGCTGGACACCCAATTGATCATGGATTTGAGTTGTTGGTGGAAGGAACAATTCCTAACGGTGCAGGACTTTCCAGTAGTGCTTCATTAGAATTATTGGTAGGTGTTGTATTAGAAGATCTGTTTGATTTAAAAACGGATCGTTTGGAACTAGTCCAAACGGGTAAAAAAGTAGAAAATGAATTCATCGGTGTCAATTCAGGTATTATGGATCAGTTTGCTATCGGCTTCGGTGAGCTAGATCATGCGATTTTGTTAGATACAAATACGCTGAAATATGAAATGGTCCCAGTGAAACTAGATGGTTATGCAATCGTCATCATGAATACGAATAAACGTCGGGAATTGGCAGATTCAAAATACAATGAACGCCGCAGCGAATGCGAAGAAGCCTTGGCACGTCTGCAAAAAACTTTGCCTATCTCTTCTTTAGGAGACTTAGATGAAGAAGAATTTGAATCAACTATTGACCAAATCGGTGATGATACATTGATACGCAGAGCTCGTCATGCTGTTTATGAAAATCAACGTACTTTGAAAGCAAAAGCTGAATTAGAAGCTGGAAACTTGGAAGCATTTGGACAACTGCTAAATGATTCTCACCACTCTCTTCGCTATGATTATGAAGTGACTGGGATCGAGTTAGATACACTAGTGGACGCTGCTCAAAAACAAGAAGGTGTCTTAGGTGCACGAATGACAGGAGCTGGATTTGGCGGCTGTGCGATTGCTCTTGTCAAAGAAGAAAATATACCTGCCTTCAAAAACAATGTCTATGATGAATATATGAAAGTTGTCGGCTATGCTCCAGAATTTTATGTTGCACACATTGGAAATGGGACAACAAAGATTGATCCAGAAGCCGTTCATGTATGATAGAAAAATCAATGAACACAGCTAAATAAATAGGTAGAAATAACCTCTCAGCAATTTTCAAACATGAGCAAAAGGCTCACATTTGAAAATTGCTGTTTTTTATTGACACGAAAAGGGAACGTGTGTTCTAATTATGTAGAAGAGGTGATTGTTATGTGGGCGAATCAAAATCCAGTATTTGTTTATGAAAAAGAACCTTCACGAGATATTTTATGTATTGACTGCAAATCTTTTTACGCCTCCGTAGAGTGCGTGGAAATGGATCTTGATCCCCTTACAACTAAATTAGTAGTAATGTCCTATCCGTCTGATTCGACAGAAACACGGGGTAGCGGATTAATCTTGGCTTCCAGTCCTGCAGCAAAAAAAGCATACGGCATCACCAATATCAGTCGTGCCAGAGATTTACCCTTCCCCTATCCAAGTGATTTATATATTGTTGCTCCAAGGATGGCCTATTATATGGAAAAAAACAGAGAAATCAATACTATCTATAAAAAATATGCAGATGAAGCGAACCATCATGTCTATTCCGTTGATGAAAGCTTCCTTGATGTAACAAATAGCATGGCACTCTTTGGTAAAACGAATGCGTACGACATGGCTAAACTGATCCATAAAGATGTATTTGAACAGACCGGAATCTACACGACTATAGGAATCGGCGATAACCCACTACTTGCTAAACTAGCCTTAGATAATGGCTCAAAAGACGGAAAACAAATGATTGCTGAATGGCGTTATGAAGATGTCCCAGAAAAGTTATGGACAATCTCAGATATCACTGACTTTTGGGGAATCGGCAAACGAACAGCAAAACGACTGAAACAAATGGGTATACATTCGGTTTATGATTTAGCTCACGCGGATTATTATCACTTGAAAAGCACGTTAGGGATCATCGGTACTCAGCTTTATGCCCATGCTTGGGGAATCGATCGAAGTTTTTTAGGGCAAGAATATATACCGAAATCAAAAAGTATCGGAAATAGTCAAATTCTAGATAGAGATTATACGAGGCAAGAAGAAATCGAGATTGTTATCAAAGAAATGGCCGATCAAGTCGGCACCCGCTTGAGACGATCTGCAGCAAAAGCACAAGTAGTCAGCTTATGGGTAGGATACTCCTTAGGTTATCTTGATCCAAATGGTAAGACCGGTTTTCACCAGCAAATAAAAATCGAAGCGACAAATGCTAGCAGAGATCTAGCAGAGGCTTTATTGACCATTTTCCACCAGCATTACCGCTGTCAGGATATTCGGCGTATAGGTGTGAACTGTTCCAACCTCGTATACGCGACAGGTTTACAGCTTAACCTTTTTGAAGATCCTGAGAAGCAGATAAATGAAGCGAAAGTTGATTTTGTAGTCGATACGATCAGAAAAAAATACGGCTTTAAATCAATCATCCATGCGCATAGTCTCTTGCAAGGAGGACGCGCCATCGCACGTAGCTCTCTCGTTGGTGGGCATGCAGGTGGTATGAGTGGATTAGAAGGTGGAAAAGATGAGACGGACAGCAAAAAAATTCATTGACTATAACGAGTATCGAGATCGTCCATTTGGATTAAAATGGGGGACCGCTTTTGCGATGGAAGAACTAGTCAACGGTATCAAAAAAAATGAAGAAGAAGCACGCAAACAACCTCTCCCTAAACAACAAATGACATTACAAGAAATCGATAGTATACTGACAGAAGCTTTTTTATCTCGTAAAGCAGTAATCATCCAGCTCAATTTAACAGATGAATTTGGAAGACTCTTAGATGAGGTTGAAGGTCATTTCATTGGTGAAGCCTATGAAGATTATTTTATGATCGACCATCAGCCGATAGTTTGGGAAGACGTACGGCATATTGAGTTAAAAGAAACAAAAAAATGGTTTGTGACATGAGAGGCTGTTCAATCAGCGTTTTGATCTTATTATTAGCTGATTGAACACCGTTTAGTGGAGGTTGCGAAAAAGTCGCTTAGTTTTGAGTATCAAGTCAAAGCGCTGATTTCACAACCTCTGTCTATCCATCTATCCGGTAAGATTCATGCATCACATCTTCTTTGTTTAGTACGTAGAACCCTTTTTCTTCTGACCATTCGACATAAATCAGCTGTTTTACGTCTGCATAGCCTTCTTTCTTCAAATTCTCCAGAAGCCACGATTCATCTAGTTGATTGGATTGAAGTACTTTATGCTGGATTTGTCCTTCGTCCACTAGCAGGATCGACAAAGCTTTGTCATCATCTGATTTTTTCAATACACTCATTTGACCGGCATTCTCTAGGATAACATGTTTGGCATTTTCAAGAGAAAAGCATTCCTGCTGTCTTAAGATTGCTCGCAACTGCTCCATCTCGATATGGTTATTTGCCAACTCTGTCATGTTGATGACGCCGTCTTTGATTAAAACAGAGGGCTCGCCTTTAACCCAGCGATTGACTTTTTCATTTTTTTGGACGATACGTTCGATGCCATAAATCATTACTGCCCAAAGCGCAATGGCAAATAGGACATGACCTACATGGACATTGTCATCATAGGTTGATTCTTCTAAGATCCCCCCTAAAACAAGCGTATAGACTAAATCAAATGGTGTGATTTCCGACATGGATTTCTTCCCAAGCAAACGCACCACTAATAACAAGCCGATCAATCCGAATACCAGTTTCATTGTGATTGAAAAAACCATTCTTTCTCCCCCTAACTATCTGTTAATTAAATTATATATGCTTTCTCTCAAACACGCATGGAATATACAAGGAAGAAATGTATCCTTTCACTAAAAAAGGACTGTGACACGAGACGTGTCACAGTTCCTTATTCCGAACAAAGGGTGTTCAATCAGCTGACCCTCGATATTCGCTCAAAAAACGGCAAAATATGAGGAACTATTTTGCCGTTTGTTTCTCTAATACTCAGTTCAAAACACTGATTTTACAACCTCTTGGTAAACGGTGTTCAAAAGCTTGCATCTACGGCACTAAACCCAATCAGATGAAAAATATGGAGTGCTATTTTTATCTGATTGTTCTTACTGCTTGATGCAGAGCAGCTTTTTCACAACCTCCTACACGGTGTTCCAGAAGTAGCTTCTACGGAAATAAGCCGAAATTTCACAAAAATTTGAGAAGCAATTTCCGTCAATTCCTTCTTATTTCTTGAAGCTGACCACTTCTGTCACAACCTCTTTTCAAATATTTCGTTTCCTTATTCTACAAATGGTTCTTCTCCTAGTGCTTGTTGAGCGGCTAGATTCAACATGCTCCATTGTCGGTCAAAACCTGGTTGGAAGAAGAAGTCAGCTTCTGCCAGTTCTTCTAAAGTCAGTTTATTTTGGATCGCTAGTGCCAACACATTTCCTTGACCTGTAACATCATAGGTAGATAATACTGCTCCTCCTAGCAATTGATGGGTCATTGGATCTGAGAATAATTGGATGGACACTTTTGGATTTCCTTGTTCTTCTGGTACATATTTTGGTCGTAACGTATCTTCATAATAAGACACTCGTACATCTACTCCTGCTTTTGCTGCAGTGAAGCTATTCAATCCGCTTGCTGCAAAATGGCAGTCGAAGACACTTAATGCGGAGGAACCTACGACTCCGCCGAACGGTTTGTTTGGTACTTCTTCAAAAAGATGTTTTACTACATAACGTGCTTCTCTACGTGCAACAGTCGCTAAAGCGATCGGCATTTTTTTGCGTGCTGGGATAGAATAAGCAAGTGTAGCATCTCCTACTGCATACACATCTGGAAGATTCGTTTGCAAGTATTCATTCGTTTGGATCCAGCCACGTTCATCTAAGTCGACGATCCCTTTTAACCATTCAGTATTTGCCTTCACACCAGCAGCTTGGATGACTAGATCTGCTGGGATTTCTTTTTCACTTGTTTTGATCGCTTCCACTTTTCCGTTTCCGGTAAAGGCTTCGATTTTGGCGTTTGTCAAAACTTCAATACCGTTTTCATTTAGGTGTTGTTCTAAAATGTCTGTCATTTCAGCATCTAAATAAGTGCCTAAGGGTCTGTCGATCACATCAAGCAAGACGACTTCTTTTCCAGCTTTTCGGCTTGCTTCTGCTGCTTCGATCCCAATGTAACCAGCACCTACGACAGCGATTTTTTTAATAGCCGGATCATTTAATTTTTCTTTGATTTTGGTTGCCCAATTGTATCCACGCATCAAGTACACATTTTCTAAATCTGCCCCTGGTACTGGCAAATTGTTTGGTTTGACACCAGAACTCAAGATCAATTTATCATAAGGATATTCTTTTGTTTCGTTATCTGATGCGCTAGTAACCGTTACTGTTTTTTTATCTGCATCGATCGTTTTTACTTCGTGATTATTTAAAATATGAACATTGGATTGCGGAAAGTTTTCTGGTCTGAAATTACGTACATCATTTACATCTGTTACCTTGTCTTCTAGATACAGCTCCATACCGCATGACATGAAGGAAACATAGTCTCCTGCTTCAAATAGCGTGATATCTACATTTTCACCGTATCGTGTCAATAGTTCCAAGATCGATTGATGCCCTCCATGAGATGCACCTACAATGACAACTTTGATTTTTTCCATTGATGAAACCTCCTTGAATATTCTTTTAAAATCATTCTAAACAATTTAAACTTAACATTACATCAGTTATGAATCAAAAGAAACGCGTTCATTTGAACCAAATTTAAAAAACAATCGGCAGCTTGCAGAATATACCGCGAAGATGCCGATTGTTTTTTGAGAAAATTCATGAATCACTGTTCTGTTAAAAAGTCTTTGATCCGTTTGCACGCTTCATGTAAGTTTTCCATACTGCTAGCATAAGAAATTCGTATATATCCTTCTCCTTCTGGGCCAAATGCAATGCCAGGGATACACGCAACTTTTGCCTGTTCCGCTAAGTCTACACAAAACTGCCAAGAGTCGTTTTGAATGACAACTGGGAGTTTGCAAAATAAATAAAATGCACCGTTTGGCTGAGTCACTTCAAATCCTAAAGGCGCCAATTGCTGGACCAGATAGTCTCTTCGTGTTTGATATTGCTCTTTCATGTTCTCGCTATCTTTTACTCCATTTATTAGCGCTTCAGCCGCAGCTTTTTGCGACATCGTTGTAGCCGCAGTCACCAGATATTGATGGACTTTAATTAGTTCGTCAATAAGGGCTTTTTGAGCAAAAATAAACCCCACTCGCCAACCAGTCATCGCATGTGACTTGGATAGCCCGCTTATCACGATTGTTTGTTCCGGAAGATAAGAAGCTATGGACATATGCGTTCCACTGTAAGTCAATTCAGCATATACTTCATCACTTATAACAAATACCGGATATTTTTTTAAAACTTCAGCGATTGCTTCCAACTGGCTTGCAGACAATGTCGTCCCAGTGGGATTGTTAGGATAATTTAAAATGACTGCTTTGATAGCTGATCCATATTGTTCAAATGCTCGTTCAAATTGTTCCGGCTGACAGACAAACCCTGTGTCAGAAGTATCTATCGGGATCAATTCAGCACCAGCTAGTTCCACTAATGGCTGATATCCTGAATAAGCAGGCGCTGGAATAAGAACCTTGTCTCCTTCTTCTAAAACAGATAACAATGCAGAAGCAATCGCTTCCGTTGCACCAACCGTCGTCAAAACTTCCGTTTGCGGATCATAAGTTAATCCATAACGCTGCTGCTGAAACATACAAGCAGCTTCCCGCAGTTCCTCCAGTCCTCTCATTCCGGTATAGTGAGAAAAGTCTTCTTCAATCGCTGTTATTCCGGCTTGTTTGACATGTTCGGGAGTCGGAAAATCCGGTTCTCCCAAGGTAAGCTTGATCACATCTGGTATCGACGATATTTGCTGATCGAATTGCCGTATTTTAGATACTTCTATTCTAGAAAGCCTAGGATTAAATTGATTGGATAAATTCATCATTATTTACTCGCTCCTCTTTTGAACTGCTATCGATTTCTTCAAGAAGATTTTCTGTAAAAAGAATCGTTTTGTACCATTCTACACCATTTTCTAAAACATCCATATCAAAATCGAACGTCGGATCATGTAAAGCAGGGGTATCACCGACACCTAAAAAGAAAAATACACATGGATATTGTTGCGTATATATGCCAAAATCTTCGGCTTGAAGAACTGGATCCTCTAATTCATGTAGTTTGTTTGAATCCGACAATGCTGCGTATAAGCCGCTATGATTGATTACAGCTGGATAGCCGTCATTATAGCGGAAAGAAATAGTAGCTGCAGAGTGAAACTGTTCTGCTAAATGAGCTAATCCCCTCTTCAAATAATTTTGCATATCTGAACTGTAAGAACGGATACTTCCGGATACAATAACTTCTCCAGCTAAAACATTCCGGATCGTTCCACCTTGGATTTGACCAAATTTCATTAGATGATTCCACTCTGTCGGTAATTGCCGATCAAAATCATAAACATTCTTCAAAAATCGTACAGCTGCCTCCAGACTATCGATTCCTTTTTCACTAGAAGCAATATGCGCGGACTGGCCCTTGATGATGATGTCTGTTTCACTGCTTTGTGCCATCAAAGGTCCTGGTCGAGAAAAAACTTCTCCTTTCGCTAGTCCAGGCCATAGATGAAAGCCAAATATTGCTTGTACTTCATATTTATCTAACAATCCTGACTGAATAACACTTTGTGCGCCGCCGGAAATTTCTTCTGATGGCTGATAGATCAGTACTACATTATAAATAAGCTCCTCGATGTGTTCAGTTATAAAGTCGGTCAACCCTAAAAGCATCGCCATATGTCCGTCATGACCACATGCATGCATGTACCTTTCATGCTTAGAAGCAAAAGAGAGATTTGTTTCTTCTTTGACTGGCAGTGCATCGATATCTGTTCGAAAAGCAATCGTTTCTTCTTGTTGATTATCAAAATAAAGAAGCAGTCCTGTTTCGCCGATTTCATGGATAACGGCTCCACTATTTTTTACTTGTTCATATAAATATTTTTTTGTTTTGAATTCATGAAATCCGATTTCAGGAATTTGATGGAGTGCCATTCGATATTCTTTCAGCATCCGTATTCACCATCCCTTCATAGATACCCTTCACTACGGTTTCATACTGATCATTCGGTACACCGATGATTAGATTCAACTCCTGTGCTCCTTGTGATAAGATCGATGTGCGAATTTCTAATTTATTCAATATCGATAACACTTTTCCAGATAAACCGATCAATTCTTTATGCGGTCCGCCAACGACAGAGATCAAAGCTAAGTCTTCGATAACGACGATTTCTTCCACGCCAAGTGTTTCTTTTAATTCTTTTGTGATGAGAAATAATTTATCGGCAATCGCTTCTGCTGAGACGATCACTCCGATATTGTCGATCCCTGAAGGAATATGTTCGATTGATATCTCATGTTTAGCAAAAATGCTCATTGCTTTCCAGATAAACCCGATTTCATCGGACATATGACGTTTGAATAAAGTGATCGAAAGAAAATCCTTGCGTCCAGCTATTCCTGTCAATCCATTTTCCTTTTCCACTTCGTGATTCGATATTTTTGTTCCTTGAGCGAAAGGATCATTGGTATTTTTTATTTGGATGGGGATATCCGCCTCTTGAACTGGGAAAACAGCTGCTTCATGAAGAACATTAGCCCCCATATAAGCCATCTCTCTCAGTTCTCTAAAAGAGATTTCCTCGATGATTTTAGGATGATCGATGATTCGCGGATCAGCCATCATGATTCCTGAAACGTCTGTCCAATTCTCATAACTCGACGCTTGTAGCATCTTCGCTAGTATCGCGCCAGTAATGTCGCTTCCCCCACGTCCCAATAATTTTTCTTTGCCTGCAGGGTTTGCCCCGTAAAATCCTGGAACAACCATTTTCGGATATCTTTTAAATGCTTTTGTGATTTTCTGTGCTGTTTTTTCCTCATCGATTTTTCCATCATAGTCAAAGAACAGCAGGTCCTTTGCATCAATGAACTGGTAACCAAGATACTCAGCCATCAGTCGAGCAGTCAGATATTCACCTCTGCTTACTAAATAATCTTCAGTTATCTTTTCATCTTCCAGTTGTTTTTGTATGCGTGCCAGTTCCTCTTCCATAGGTAACTGCAGGTCAAGAAGGTCTCTTACTTGAATGAAACGTTCACAGATCCTTTCCCAAAGGGGTGTCCAATCAACATGATGCTGAAGGTAGGCATAAATCAAATAAAGTAAGTCTGTTACTTTGTCATCATCTGATGTACGTTTGCCTAAAGCAGAAACAACGATCACTTGACGATTGGGATCTGAAAGAACAATTGTACGGACTTTTTTGAATTGTTCTTCATGAGACATCGATGTTCCGCCGAATTTTGCTATTTTCAGCGTATTACTCATCTTGCCACCTCCGCTATTTTCTGCATTAAAGCTGCAGCAATCTGTACGGCATTCGCAGCGGCTCCTTTGCGTATGTTATCGGCAGTTGTATAGAACAACAGTCCGTTCTCTAAAGAGGTGTCTTTTCTGATCCTCCCAGCATAAACCGTATCTGTTCCTCTAGCAAGAATGCTCGTTGGATATTTATGTGCTGCTAGATCATCTTCTAATTGGATTCCTGGAAACTGACTGAGACACTCTTTAACTTCTTCAATCGTAAACTCTTTTTGCAACTGAACGGCCACCGAGACTCCGTGTCCATTCTCGATTGGCACACGTACACAGGTTGCTGATACTGGCAAATCAGGCTGATGCAGAATCTTACGGGTCTCATTTATCATTTTCTGTTCTTCTTTGGTATAGCCGTTTTCCAAAGGCTGATCGATTTCTGGAATCACCGTTTGACTAATATTATAAGGATACAAAGCTGGTTCCTCGTCATTTTGCGTGCGGTAAAGATCTTGGATACCTTTCTGTCCAGAACCAGAAACTGCTTGATAGGTCGAATAATTGACTCGTTGGATTCCAAAGGCTTCTTGTAAAGCTTTAAGCGGTAGTACCGCTTGAATGGTTGAACAATTTGGATTCGCAATCAGCCGATTCAATGTATAGTCTTCAAGATTGACCTCTGGAACGATCAATGGAATATCCGAATCTTCTCGCCATGCCGAGGAATTATCTATAACAAATAATCCTTGACTTCTTGCGATTGGCGCAAACTCTTTGGATACAGAAGCACCTGCAGAAAATAGCGCTAAATCATATCCTTCAAATGAAGTTTCTGTCAATTCCTGTACAGTGTGTTTCTTCCCCTTGAATACACAAACTTTGCCAGCTGAACGTTTTGACGCTAATAATTTCAATCGTCCTACTGGAAAATCATATTCTTCTAACACTTTGAGCATCGTTTGTCCGACTAATCCGGTTGCCCCCACAATACAGGTATCTATTTCGCGCATTTTTCTCCATCTCCTCTATAATTCGCGTAACGCAGCAATCAATGCTGTATTTTCTTTTGTCTGATCATCACTTATTTTCAAGACACGTGCAGGTATTCCACCGACAACAGTGCCTGCTGCCACATCTTCTAAAACCACTGCTCCTGCTGCCACGACTGCATCTTTTCCGATATGGACACCTTCAACAATCACTGCATTCGCACCTACCAGCACGCCATCTTCTACGATAACCGGTTTAGCCGATGCGGGTTCGATTACACCCGCTAAGACAGCTCCTGCACCAATATGGCAGTTTTTGCCCACTGTCGCTCGTCCACCTAAGACAGCACCCATATCAATCATCGTGTTTTCACCGATTACTGCACCGATATTGATAATCGCTCCCATCATGATCACGGCATTGTTGCCGATGGACACTTGATCTCTGATAATAGCACCTGGTTCGATACGGGCATTGATTTTTTTGATATCCAGCAAAGGAACTGCACTGTATCTTGCAGCAGTTTCGATTTCGATTTCAATGATTTTTTCCGCTTCATCTTCTAAAACCGGAGCAATCGACTCGTAGTCACCAAAAACAACGAAGCTGTTTCCTTCACCAAAAACTTTGCTGTCTTTAAATTTGATTGGCTCGGTTACATTCAGATAGACTTTCACAGGCGTCTTTTTAGATGCCGTTTGAATGTAGCGGATGATTTCTTGAGCTTCCACGTTTCTTACACCCCTTTATCCATTAATAAATCTTCTAATTTGTAATAACCTGGTGGCTGATTTTTCAACCAGTCCGCTGCTTCTACTGCACCTGCAGCAAAGATTCGATTAGAAAAAGATTCATGTTTGACCGTAAATACTTCATCGGGAGCTGCAAACATTACCTCATGTTCACCAGGTAAAGAACCTGCACGAATACTGTGTACACCAATTTGATTTTCTTCTCTTTTTTGTCCTTGCCAGTTGTATACAGGCTGAAGCTTTTGTACTTCTTGGATTGTTTGAAGAAGCATATTCGCGGTACCAGATGGTGCATCTTTTTTACGACTATGATGTTTTTCAATCAGTTCGATCTGCCAGCCTTGCAACATTGCAGCTGCTTGCTTGATCAGTTGGTTCATCACCATGATGCCTAACGAAAAATTAGCACTATACATCACAGGTACCTGCTTGGCATGTTCTTCCATTTCTTGGAACTGTGATTGTGTATAACCTGTCGTGCCAATGACTAACGGAAGTTGATAAGACAAGCTATACGAAAGGATCATCTCTAAATTATCTGGATGAGAAAAATCAATAAGCAGTTCTGGCAGTTCCGTAAAAGCAAGTGTAGTTGCTTCTTTAGGTGCCGTCCGTAAAAGAAGGACCGTGTCTTCTCTTTCTTGTGCAACTTCTTCGACTCTATTCCCCATCTGTCCACTGCCAATCAGTCCGATTTTCATTTTTCAACCGTCCTTTCCCTTAGCAAAAGCTGAGCTAATTGTTTCTTTTTCTCTTCCGAAAGGGACACTAAAGGCAGGCGTAGAGGTCCTGAAGGTAAATTTAATAATGACATAGCTGCTTTGACAGGAATAGGATTGGTCTCACTGAACAAGGCATGGATCAGCTCAAGTGCATTTAATTGTTTTTCTTTTGCTTGCTGCCATCTTCCGTCCATCATATCTTTTACTAACTCATGGACTATTTTAGGCTGGATATTTGCCCATACACTGATTACACCGCTCCCTCCTACACTCATTACTGGCAGGATCAAATCATCATTTCCGCTGTAAAGGCTGAATTTTTCGCTAATCAATCGAGCGGCATCCATCACATAAGCCATATCTCCTGAGGCTTCTTTCAAACCAATGATATTAGGATGTTCTGCTAAATCTACTAGTACATGGATTGGAATCGACATGCCTGTTCTAGAAGGGACATTATATAAAATAAGCGGAATTGGTGAAGCTTCTGCAATTGCTGTGAAATGAGCAGCTAATCCTGCATCACTTGTTTTGTTGTAGTAAGGAGTGATGACCAAAAGTGCATCTGCGCTCAAAGAAGCAAAATGCTTCGCTTTTTCAATCGTTTCTTTCGTATTATTCGTTCCAGCTCCTGCAATCACCGGCACACGGCCAGCCACTTTCTTTACTGTCAGTTGAAGGATCTTCTCCTCCTCAGATTGTGTGAGTGTAGAAGATTCTCCTGTTGTACCCAAAACTAATAATCCGTCTGTTTGTTCATCTAAATGGAATTGGATCAATTTTTCCAAACCAGCATAATCTACTGATCCCTCTTCATTCATCGGCGTGATCAGCGCCACGATCGAACCTTTTATCATCTTCATTCCTCCAATATTCTTGTCCATTCATGAACTGCTGGACCAGCCATTTGTATCGTATCCTCACCAGAGATCATCAAGTCTCCTTGTTCCAAGTGAACGACTACCTGATCTGCTGAAATCTTCCCAGTTTCCTTCGCAACCGCATAAGAGGCACAGCAACCTGTACCGCAAGCAAGTGTCCAACCTACTCCTCTTTCATAGGTACGGACGGTCAATTCTTGTTCATTGACTACTTCTACAAAGTTGACATTGGTTTTTTCTTTGAATAAAGGATGATGACAGATCAGTTCGCCTCTTTTTTTCCAAACTTCCTCACGCGCATTTTCAACAAAAACAACGGTATGGATCGTCCCTAAAAATAAACTAGTGATCGTTACTTTTTCGCCACCAATTTCTATTTCCTGGTTTTTTATTGGATAAGATTGTGCAGCTTTGATTTTTTCTGGAGAATCATCTGGCACTCCCATATCTACGCTGCAATAAAAAGGTGAGGGATCCAACACCGTAATTTTTCTTGTGCCTGCTAACGTCTCTACGTTGAATTCCTGTTCATCCATCCTATTTTGATCATTCACATATCGAGCAAAACAGCGAATACCATTTCCGCACATAGGGGCACGGCTACCATCTTTGTTGTAATAGATCATTTCCAACGGATCGGTTTTTACGGCGATCAATCCGTCTGTGTCATATTTTTCTTTTGCGCATAAAGAAGCGGCTAATTGACTATAATTCGTATCCTCTGTGTAATCTAATAAGATAAAATCATTTCCACAGCCATTATATTTATGAAGGATCATAAGAAACTTCCCCCCTTAGTAGATCAGAAAATGCTTGTCTGCGAACAACCAGTTTTGATTGACCATTATTGACAAAAACAACTGCTGGTCGTGTCGCTCGATTGTAGTTGCTGCTCATTGAGTATCCGTAAGCCCCCGTGGAATAAACAGCTAAAAGATCACCTGATTTTGCTTTCGGCAAATAAGTTTCTTTGATTACCACATCTCCTGATTCACACATTTTTCCTGCAATCGTCACTTTTTCTGTTTTTTCTTCCGACAATTTTTCTGCTAAATCACAATCGTATGCTGCCTGATACAGAGCTGGGCGGATATTATCTGTCATCCCGCCATCTACAAAGTAATATTTTTTATGTGGTGTCTTTTTGATGAAGCCAATCGTGTATAGTGTTGTACCAGCTTCCCCAACAATACTTCTTCCTGGTTCGATCAGTAGTTGACGAATCGTCAGTTTTCGTTTGTCCAAAGCTTCTTCCGTATATTCAATCAGCTTTTTTAGTGCCTCTTCGATTGGGATTGGCTGATCATTTTGTGTATAACGAATCCCGAATCCTCCCCCGAGATTCAAGGAAAGTGGTTGCTCAAAATCGGTTAAGTAACTCGTCAATTTGTCGATTTCAGCTAGCCAAGCAGTAACATCAAAAATTTGTGACCCAATATGGGCATGAAAACCTTCTAACTCTAGATAGCTGCTTTCTTTTATCAATTGGAGAGCTTGCTGACACTCTTTACTTTCATAGCTCATGCCGAATTTTGAATCAATATGTGCAGTGACGATATATTCATGAGTATGGGCTTCTACACCGACATTCAACCGAAGCATGACATCGACTTTTTTAGAATAGCGTTGGCTTAATTCTTCTAATAACTCGACTTCCATCAAATTATCGGCAACAACATGCAACAACTCATTTTCAAGTGCATAGATCAGTTCTTCTGGGGTCTTGTTATTACCATGGAAATAAATAGCATCTCTAGGAAAATCAGCTTGCAAAGCGGTATAGATTTCCCCACCGCTGACAACATCCAGCCCAAATCCATATTCATGGACTAAACGTAGCATCTCAATCGTTTGGAATGCTTTAGAGGCGTAAAGCACTTTTGTATCAAAATGCTTCGATACAAAGCCTCGCTTGAATGACAGCATCGTTTGTCTCATCTTTTCTTCGTCATACACATACAGAGGTGTCTGATACTTTTCTGCTAATGTGCTTGCTGTGACTCCGCCAATTATCAATTCTGTCATTTTTTCATTCCTCTTTTCACATTTTTTCCGTTTTTATTGGAATTTCATTTGATAAAGATTTGAATTTTATTGGAATAATATTATACAAAATTTTCTGAATTGTCTAGTATATTTCGAAACATTTTTTTTAAAACAAAAATAAAAATGGGTACAAAAAATAAAATATCCGAACTATCAGAAGAATATTCCTGCATACCAGCAGAGGTTTATCGCTGTTTAGCGATGATAAACCCTTTTTACTTCCATATCGTTCGGATATCTTAAATTTATGAGTTATTTCAACTATTTTCACGGTTCCATGATATTGAAATAGTTGTTTGTATCTGCTTTAAAAAGCATGGACCAGTTTCGTGGTTCACCCGAGGAATCAAGCATTTGCTGGAGGAATGCTAATCTTTTTCCTTCATAAATGAGCGTGACCTCCTCTTTGTCTGAAGAAATAGGATAATAAGTCAAAATTCCTTGCCAGTAATCGATGAATTAAGTCGTTGTCAATGAATGGATTTGACCATTTGAAAGTTGCCAATCATCTGTGAACTTTACCATGCCCGTCTGTTGTTTTTTGGTCGAGATAGTATGGATGCTTAAATAATCCAGCAACATTTCTCCATTCATCTGTGCCGATAACTCTGACGAATCAGCCGATTCAATTGAAAACAAGTCCACATCTTCCTTTAATTCCAGTGCTCCAGTCAAGTACTCATTTCGCCAAGCCCCAGATTCCGATTGATACCCCAATTGTGTCAACGATCGTCGGCAAAGCGCTCTTGCCTCTTTATTTTCAGGATCTGCGTAAATGACCAAATTCGTAACTTTTGCCGCCCATTGATAATTTCCTTTTTCATAATCTTCATGTGCTTTTTCTAAGATGGCCTCTGCTCCACCCATGTACTTTACCATTTGTTTCGCTTCCCGTTCAGGAGGAAGCGGATTTAAATTCACCGGATTTGAATCATACCAACCGATATACTTTTGATAAACCGCCTTGCTATTATGAGCAATCGTTCCGTAATATGGTCTTAGATACCACTGGTTTGTCAGCTCTTCTGGCAAAGCGACTTGTTCTGCTAATTCGTTTATGGTATACCCGACATTGACAGCTTTAAGTGATTCATCATGAATTCCTTTATATAACCGTGCTTGGTCTAGTAAATACCTGTTAATAGCATCTGGTTCCTCCTCAGTGGCGTACCGCGGCCAAGTATGCGCATGGAACAATACTTTTGCTTTTGGTCCATAGCGCCGTTGTGCCTCGACAAGGTATCTCGACCAGCTTTTTCCATCTCGTATCTGTGCCCCTCGCAGAGTATAAAGATTATGCATCGTACAAGTGCAGTTTTCTGCCATCCAAAGCGCTTGATATGCTGGAATATACGTATTCATTTCGGCAGGGGCTTCTGTGCCAGGGGTCAATTGGAAATCCAGATCTAATCCATCGATAGCGATTATTTTATTTTCAGTGATCTCACAAGTAGGAAGCTCAAAACTGATCGTGCCTGTAGATTGTCCTTGTCCAATCCCAACAGATAAGGAACCAAATGGACTTTTTTCTAAGGAAGAGCCATATTGAAAGACTGCTCTTCTTCCCATGGCCTTCCCTACCATAAGGTTCTCAGAAATAGCAGCTTCCGTAAATCCTTCAGGTACATAAATCGGAACAGAAGGATCTACTTTGAAGTCTTTAAACAAACCGCGTATGCCACCAAAATGATCGACATGGGAATGACTGATAATGATTCCTGCAAGATTCCCCTCCACTTCTGGATACCCGTTTTCATTAAACCAGCGATCCGCAAACTCAATCGCTGCTCTTGAACATTCGATACTCATCAATGTATCAAAGACAATCCATTTATTGTTTGGAGTAAGAACCAGTGTGAGGTTGGCCATATCAAATCCCCGTAACTGAAAGATTTGCTCAGTGACACGAAAGAGACCCGTTTGATGGTTACATCGCGCATTTTCCCAAAGACTTGGATTCGCACAGTTTGGACATTCCTCTTCTAAAAATGCATAAGCTTTCTGGCTCCATATAACTTTTCCGTCTTGAATAATCTCTAAATGGTTAAAGGGAGCGACACAATTCTGGCTAGCTAACATAAATTCATGATTATCCGCAAAGTTCAATTGTTTTTTTACGTTGCTATTTTCTTTCTGTGTCTCTTTCGTCGTATGCTTCTCCATTATTCAGCCTCCGTTTTCTCTTTTTAAACTAATTTAATTATAATATTATTTTAATATAAAGAGAAAGAAAACGCTGTCTTGGTTATACAAGCAGTAGGAAAATAAAAGGAAACATGGCAATTTGAAACTATTTCAAATATTTATAGGCTTCGATAATCTCTTCGTACTTTTCTTTCGCATTTTCTTCTACGGATTTATCTGGATGATACTTCATGACTTTTTGTCGATAGGCATGTTTGATCTCTTCTTTTGTTGCCTGTTCATCTACACCTAAGATCAGCCTAAAATAAGCTTCCAGTTCAAAAGGCTCGTTGATTACTAAAGAAGTTTTTTCGTTGTTCCTATTTTGATCAGATGATTGTTGCGTATGCTCAGAAGTATCTTTCTTTTCATTTTTTTCTTTGAGTAAAAAAGTGAATAAATACGTACACTTACGAAAATACTTATTCAAAGAATGATAAACAACTAAACGGATACCAATTGCTACGAGAGAGATCGGAACTGTCAACAAAATATTCCAAATCAAAGCTAATTGAAAAATAACATTTAATAAATAAAAAACAGTAATGATCGTCATACATGATCCTATGATCTGTAATGGATAAATACCATAAAATTGTAATAGACTAGACAACAGCAGGTAACTCAGTGGAATGCTTAAAAGAATAAATAATTTTACAGATAGATGCGCTTCTGTAAATCGTTGAAAATAATGGATGAAAGGCTGAAAAAATTCCAATAATTCAATATATCGCCCACCTATTTCATTCGGAAGGAACATCGAAAACAAAACAACAATTATGTACAAAGCCACTTCTGGAAATACAAGCGTTACAATTATTGCCCACAACAAAAAAATCAAAAGATAAAAAAACAGTAATAGGATGAATCCCATAAAGATTCCTCTCTTTCAAAATATTCGACAGATCACATCTTTCAATTAAATTGTATTTCAAAGTGTAAATAAAACAAATACTTTTTTATTTTTCAATCGGCTGATTCTACAAAAAACCTCTTGAAAGGCAGATCGGATGATCCACTTTTCAAGAGGCCAAGCTATGTTTTTCAACTTCTTATCAATTCGTCAGCTCATTATTTTGACGCACGTTTTACATAAGAACCTTCTGCTGTATTGATTTCCAATAATTCATCTGTTTCGATGAAGTCAGGAACATTGACCACTAAGCCAGTTTCCATTGTCGCTGGTTTACCTGAACCAGTAACTGTTGCACCTTTGATTGAAGGTTGTGTTTCCACGACACGCAACACGACAGTTGTTGGTAATTGAACACCGATAACTTCGCTACCGAAGAATTGGATTTTTACTTCCATGTTTTCTAGGATATATTTCATTTCTTCTTCTACTGTTTCTACAGGAATTTCATATTGTTCATATGTTTCCAAATCCATGAAGAAAGCTGTATCGTCCATCGTGTACAAATATTGCACAGGTTTTGTGTCGATATGTGCTTTTTCAAATTTTTCTTCTGGTCTGAACGTTGTATCGTATGTTGCGCCTGAACGGACATCTTTCAGTTTCATACGCATAACTGTATTTCCTTTACCAGGTTTATGGTGGCTTGCATCCAGAACTTTAATCAATTTACCGTCTTGAACGAATGTCATACCGGCTCTTAAATCACTTGCTGAGATCATTATTTTTGCTCCTTCTTTTCTTTATCATAATCAACTTTATTGTATCAGACAACCGGTCAGAAAACTAGAGTATTCTCTATCTTTTAAGGTTTCATGACTATTTGACAAAAAAAGTAAATACGGGTAAACGATACTATCAAAAAATTTTTCCTTTCAAGCCTTTGACTTTTATTTTTTTTCATGCTATCGTTAATAAAAATTTTACTTGGAGGGATACACATGACAGTCAGCAACCAAAAACAATGGAATCGTTGCTGTTGTATGGTGCGTAAAAGCAGCATACTATTTGTCATGTCTATTAATTGCCCTTCATAGAATGAGTACCAGGTAACTTACCTTTTTGTCTACTCAATTTTTCTCTATGTCTTTCAAGGAGCTGATTTAATAGTCAGCTCCTTTTTTTATTATCTTTTTTAGGAGGTCCATATGATTATCTCGACAATTACAGAAGCTATTGGTTCTACACCGCTTTATCGCTTTGACAATCAGCACTATTCTATGCCTAAAGGTTCTGCTATTTATGCAAAACTGGAATATTTAAATCCAGGAGGAAGTATCAAAGATCGATTGGGCAGTTATTTGATCAAAGAAGGACTTGCCCAAGGAAAAATCAATGAAAAAACGACGATCATCGAACCGACTGCCGGAAACACAGGGATTGGGATTGCTCTGGCCGCACTCACACATCGGTTAAGAACGATTTTTGTTGTTCCAGAGAAGTTCAGCTTAGAAAAACAACAATTGATGAAAGCATTGGGAGCAAAGATCATCCATTCTCCTAGTGAGAAAGGAATCGTCGGTGCCATCAGCAAAAGTAAAAAACTTGCAGAAGAGATATCGAACAGCTATCTGCCTCTTCAATTTGAAAATAAAGATAACCCCGCTGCTTACTATCATACGTTAGGACCGGAAATCTTTCATGAAATCAAAGAAGATATCCATAGTTTTGTGGCGGGGATCGGTAGCGGTGGAACCTTTGCTGGAACTTCTACCTTTTTGAAAGAAAAATATCCCGACATTCGAATAATCGGTGTAGAACCAGAGGGCTCTGTGTTAAATGGCGGAGATCCAGCCCCTCATGAAATTGAGGGTATCGGTGTAGAATTCATTCCGCCGTTTCTTTCTCCCCTTTCAATCGATCAGATCGAGACAATCTCTGATATAGAAGGGTTTAACTATACTAGGCAATTAGCACGAGAACAAGGACTATTAGTTGGAAGTTCGAGTGGTGCGGCTTTTGCAGCAGCATTAAGAGAAATTCGTCGTTTACCACCTGGTCATCGTGTCGTTACGATTTTTCCAGACGCAGCAGACCGCTATTTATCAAAAAACATTTACTTATAGGAGGAAAGAAACATGCACATTCAAACAAAACTGATCCACGGAGGCATCAGTGAAGATTCCACAACAGGAGCTGTCAGTGTACCTATTTATCAAACATCCACTTATCGGCAAGATGGAGTCGGTCATCCTAAACAATATGAATATTCAAGATCTGGTAATCCTACTCGTTTTGCATTGGAAGAACTGATTGCTGATTTGGAAGGGGGTGTTCGAGGATTCGCTTTTTCTTCTGGTCTTTCTGGGATTCATGCCGTTTTTTCTCTTTTTGAAGCTGGCGATCATATCTTATTAGGAGATGATGTCTATGGAGGAACATTCCGTCTATTTGACAAGGTTCTTACTAAAAATGGTCTCGAGTACACGATCATAGATACGAGCAATCTTGATAAAATAGAACAATCCATCCAACCCAATACAAAAGCACTTTATCTTGAAACACCTAGCAATCCGCTTCTAAAGATTACTGATTTAGAAAAAAGTGCCACTCTGGCTCATCGACATGGATTGATAGTTATTGCTGACAACACATTTGCTACTCCTTATTTTCAAAGACCATTAGATCTTGGTTCTGATATCGTTGTCCACAGCGGCACCAAATATCTAGGCGGACACAGCGATGTAGTAGCTGGTCTAGTGACTACTAGACATAAAGAGCTGGCTGAGCAGATCGGATTTTATCAAAATGCTATCGGTGCCGTTCTTGGTCCTCAAGATAGCTGGTTACTTCAGCGTGGAATCAAGACTCTAAGTGTTCGTATGGAGGAACATCAAAAAAATGCTTTTGCAGTAGCTGATTTTCTTTTCTCTCATCCAGCAGTAGAAAAGGTCTACTATCCAGGATTACCCGATCATGAACTTTATGGAATTGCTAAGCAACAAATGAGTGGCTTTAGCGGAATGGTTTCTTTTACTTTAAAAAATGAAGCAACTGCTATTCCTTTTGTTGAATCTCTCCAACTATTTACTTTAGCAGAAAGTTTAGGTGGCGTAGAAAGTTTAGTAGAAATTCCCTCTGTCATGACTCATGCGTCTATTCCAAAAGAAAAACGTGAAGAGGCTGGCATAAAGGACGGCTTGATCCGTCTTTCTGTAGGAATTGAGTATGGTCAGGATCTCATAAACGATTTAGCTCAGGCATTTGACACAATCAAGAACTAGAAAGTCCGCATAAACGGTTTAGCAGAAAAATCTAAAAAATATTTCAGATTGCTACACCTTGGAAACGATAAGTGTTAGAATCAAGTAGAAAGACGTTTTTGTAAATTTCACTAAATAATTCTTTAGTGGAAAACATCAAAACAAATGAACAAATAGATAGGAGTCTTACAAATGAGAATGAATGTCGAAAGTTTTAATCTTGACCATACAAAAGTCAAAGCACCTTATGTACGTGTAGCCGATCGAAAAACAGGTGCACATGGCGATGTCATCATTAAATACGACGTCCGCTTTAAACAACCAAATAAAGAACACATGGATATGCCAAGTCTGCATTCATTGGAACACTTGACTGCTGAACTAATCCGTAATCATGCAGATTATATCGTAGACTGGTCACCAATGGGATGCCAAACAGGATTTTACTTGACTGTATTGAATCATGAAAGTTACGAAGATATTTTAGATGTTCTGGAAGCAACAATGAAAGATGTCCTTGAAGCTACTGAAGTACCAGCAAGCAATGAAACACAATGCGGCTGGGCTGCTAGCCATACATTAGAAGGTGCACAAGCCTTAGCTCGTGAATTTTTAGCAAAACGCGATGAATGGTCTGAAGTAGAAGCATAGTTTCTAAAAGAACGTAAAGGTGAGAAGCAATAAAGCTATCTTATCTTCGTAGTCGTTTTATTAACTATTTATTGTCTGAAAAGAGTACTAAACGAGAAAACAAATAGCTAGTTTTCAGTTTAGCACTCTTTTTATCATATAATAGAAAGGAGAAAATTTTATGTCTATCTATAATTTTGAAGTTGCTTTAGAAGACGGCACAGTTTATTCATTGGAAAAATATGCCGGCAAACCAATAATCATCGTCAATACTGCAACAAAATGCGGCCTAGCACCGCAATTCGAGCAATTAGAAAAACTTTATCAAACTTATCAGTCACAAGATTTGGTTATATTAGGCTTTCCTTCGAATCAATTTAAACAAGAACTAGCTTCAGCGACTGAAGCAGCAGAAGCTTGTAAAGCCACTTATGGCGTTACCTTCCCTATGCATCAATTGATTGATGTAAATGGAGAAAATACAGATCCTCTTTTTACTTATCTTAAAAATGAAGCTCCTGGTACGGTCACTAAAGCCATAAAATGGAATTTCACTAAATTTTTGATTGATCGAAATGGAATAGTAATTGAACGATTTGCACCACAAACTTCTCCATTGAAAATGACTACTGCAATTGAATCCGTTCTTTAACTTAATAAAAATAAAAAAAGATGAACTATTTCTAGTTCATCTTTTTACCTTTGCGTGGCGACGTCCTACTCTCACAAGGGGCAACCCCTCACTACAATCGGCGCTAAGAAGCTTAACTTCTGTGTTCGGCATGGTTACAGGTGTATCCTTCTCGCTATCGCCACCACACTGTGGTGTTATCTTTTATTGAGTAAATTTTGTTCACTCAAAACTGGATTTGAAGTCATATAAGTTTTTTTCCGAGTTCTTTTCTTTTAATCAATTGGTTAAGTCCTCGATCGATTAGTATCAGTCCGCTCCATACATCACTGTACTTCCACTCCTGACCTATCTACCTGATCATCTCTCAGGGATCTTACTTTCTTAAAGAAATGGGAAATCTCATCTTGAGGTGGGCTTCACACTTAGATGCTTTCAGCGTTTATCCCTTCCCTACATAGCTACCCAGCAATGCCCTTGGCAGAACAACTGGTACACCAGCGGTAAGTCCATCCCGGTCCTCTCGTACTAAGGACAGCTCCTCTCAAATTTCCAACGCCCGCGACGGATAGGGACCGAACTGTCTCACGACGTTCTGAACCCAGCTCGCGTGCCGCTTTAATGGGCGAACAGCCCAACCCTTGGGACCGACTACAGCCCCAGGATGCGACGAGCCGACATCGAGGTGCCAAACCTCCCCGTCGATGTGGACTCTTGGGGGAGATAAGCCTGTTATCCCCAGGGTAGCTTTTATCCGTTGAGCGATGGCCCTTCCATGCGGAACCACCGGATCACTAAGCCCGACTTTCGTCCCTGCTCGACTTGTTGGTCTCGCAGTCAAGCTCCCTTCTGCCTTTACACTCTTCGAATGATTTCCAACCATTCTGAGGGAACCTTTGGGCGCCTCCGTTACCTTTTAGGAGGCGACCGCCCCAGTCAAACTGCCCATCTGACACTGTCTCCCACCACGATCAGTGGTGCGGGTTAGAGTGGCCATAACGCAGGGGTAGTATCCCACCAGCGCCTCCATCGAAACTAGCGTTCCGATTTCTACGGCTCCTACCTATCCTGTACATGCGGTACAGACACTCAATATCAAACTACAGTAAAGCTCCATGGGGTCTTTCCGTCCTGTCGCGGGTAACCTGCATCTTCACAGGTACTAAAATTTCACCGAGTCTCTCGTTGAGACAGTGCCCAAATCGTTACGCCTTTCGTGCGGGTCGGAACTTACCCGACAAGGAATTTCGCTACCTTAGGACCGTTATAGTTACGGCCGCCG